>MDSW01021755.1_pt1 | contig 13542 bp, 13 predicted proteins | sample 811171 | NCBI WGS metagenome assembly MDSW01 (sample SAMN05326641, study PRJNA326480) | marine metagenome | isolation source: seawater | place: Atlantic Ocean: North West | collected 2012 | reverse complement strand
TAAGATTTTACAATATCACCAGGTCTTTGAGCGTTTCCACTTACCATATTTTCAACAAGACCCACTACACCAACTGCATTAATTTTTGCTTTTCGCAATGCTAAAGTTTTCATTAAACCTACTACAGCAGCCGAGCCTGCCATATCATAAGTCATATCTTCCATAAATCTTGCTGGTTTTAACGAGTAACCACCAGTGTCAAAACAAACTCCCTTTCCAACAAATGCTAAAGGTTTTGATTTTGATTTACTCCCTTTCCATTCAATGGTTACAAGATAAGAACCTCTTATACTTCCCTGTCCTACTCCAAGCAAAGCATTACATCCCATTTTTTTTAATTTTTTATTATCATAAATAACTACTTTCAATCCAATTTTTTTTAATTTTAACAAACGCTTTGCATATTCGTCTGGATGCAAAATATTTCCAGGCTCTGATACCAAATCTTTTGTAAAGTTTACCCCCTCCAAAATAGCATTTAATTTTTTTGATTCTTGAAAAGTATCTTTTTTGCTGACTTTAAAATTAATAATTTTAGCGCTTTTTTTTGTTTTATATAAATTGAATTGATAAGATTTAAGTTCAGCACCGTGTAAAAATGAATTAAAATTAATTTTATATTTTTTTTTCAAACCCTTTTCTAAAGGCGCTTTGATATAAATATCATTAACTTCGTTATTTTTTACATAATCAAAAAACTTTGCTCCTAGTTTTTCGGATTCTAATTCATCATTAGGCTTTGCTAAAAAAATGATTATTAATTTTTGATCGAACTCTAAATTTAAAGAAGATATTTTATTTAATTTAGTAGTTTTGTTGCTTTTTAAAAATTTAAAAATTTTTTGGTTGATTTTTTCATCAAAATTTCCCTTAAATTCAGACATTTTAGTATCTAAATGAACAAAAATTGCATTGTTCTTACTTGAACCCTTTTTCTGATCTAAATAATTTATTTTCAAGGTCATTTATATTAAATATAGTATAGGTTGTAGCTTATATATGTTTCAAAAAAGAAAATTTCAATGGAAAAAATAATATTTAGAAAGTTTTTTTTCGATTTATTGACCTTTTTTTTGATAGTGTCACTTAGCCTATCTTTAATTACATGGATCATTCAATCGGTTAATTATTTAGACTTAATATCAAAGGACGGACACGGTTTTAAGATATATTTTGGCTTTATATCACTAAATTTTCCAAAAATTTTTTCTAAGCTAATTATTTTCTCTTACTTTATAAGTATTTTTTACATTATTCAGAAGTATCAAGAAAATAATGAAATATTAATATTTTGGACAAATGGAATAAGCAAGCTCAAATTGGTAAACTTTATTATAAAAGTATCAATAATCTTTGCTATAGTCCAAATATCATTCGTTAACCTTTTAGTTCCTAAGCTTCAAGATAAATCAAGAGATTTTATTAGAAATTCAAATATAGATTTATTTACCTCACTTATTTCTGAGAAAAAATTTATCGATACAGTAAAAGATTTCACTATATTTGTTGACAAAATTGATCATCAAGGAAATTTTGAAAATATATATTTAAAAGACAGTATTGATAAATCTAATATACAAATAATTACAGCAAAATCTGGCAATATTATTGAAAAAGACTCCGAAAAGTATCTAATTTTAGATTATGGTCAAATATTAGACATTACAGATAATAATATAGATAATACAAAGATTATAAAGTTTAACAGTACAACATTTAATCTTTCTAAATTTAAAACAAAAACTACAACAGAGCCAAAATTACAAGAATTAAACTCAAAAATTCTATTTGATTGTTACAATAATTTTTTATTTGGAAATAAAAAAGATTATGTTTTGACAAATTTTCAGTGTTCTGAGGAATTTGCAATAAAAAGTGCCAAAGTATTATTTGATAGATCAATAAAACAAATTTATATTATTACTCTAGGCGTGCTAGCATGTCTGCTATTTTTTAATAATATAAAAAGTAGAAAATACCAAATTAATAAATTAATAATTTTTATAACCGGATTAATATGTATAGTAGTTTCGGAAATAAATTCTGAATTTATAAGTATTTCAATAATAAAAAATTCTATGATTTTTTTATCACCAACAATAATTTTTATTTTAATTTATTTTAGTATTTTTAATTTAAATATGAAAAAAGTTTAAAATTATGTTTAATAAAATTTATTTAAAACATATTTATAGTGTTTATCTTTCAAGATTTGCGTATGTTACATTAATTTTTGCAAGTCTTATCTTTGTACTTAATATTCTAGAAGAAATTAAATTTTTTGCTAATAATAGTGAAGTAGGTATTGGAATGCCTATCCTCCTTACTGCTTTAAATCTGCCATCTATTTTATTTGAAATATTTCCATTTATTGTTTTAATTTCAACTCAATTCTTTTTTATTAAATTTCAAGATGATGCTGAAATTTTAATATTTAAAAATAATGGAATTAATAATTTTAAAATTATTTCATATCTTTCATTGCTAGTTTTTATAATTGGAATTTTAATAATTACATTATTTCAATTAATATCGTCTAACATGAAGCATAGTTATCTTGAATTTAAAAATAATTATACAATAGATAATAAATATCTCGCGGTAATTAATGAAAATGGATTATGGATTAAAGATAAATTAGATGATCAAATTATGATTATAAACTCTGATTTTATAAATAAAAATGTCTTAAAAAATCTAGTTATTACAACATATAACGGTGAATTTATAATTGAAAAAAACATTATTGCCGAAGAAGCAATTATTACAAATAAAATTTGGAAAATTAAAAACGCTTTTATGGTAGATGGTTCTGGAAAAAAAGAAAAAATTGATGAGTATGATTTTAAAACAAACTTTGATTATATTAAGATAAATTCTTTATTTTCAAATTTAGAATCTTTGAGTATTTATGAGTTATATCAACAAAAAAAAGATTTTGAATCTTTTGGCATGGCAACCTCAGATATAAATATATATTTAAATAAAATTTTTTCATTACCTGTTAGTTTGGTACTCTTTTTAATTTTAACTTCTATATTAATGTTTAACGTTAAATATAATAAATCAAAAAGTTTTATATTAATTATTGGTATATTAATGTCGGTAATTATTTATTATATATATTACTTTTTTGGTTTATTAGGTGCAAATAATAAAGTGCCGATTATATTAGCTATATGGTTGCCAAATTTAATATTATTTTTAATCTCTATAATTGGAATTCTTAATGTAAATGAAAAGTAGCCTTAAACCTATCTCAGTTGTTATTACTTTTGTATCAATATTTATATTGAATCTGAATCAAATATTAGCAAATGATATTTTAATTGATGCTAAAACAGTTGAAATTATAAAAAAAGGAAATGCTATTGTAGCCTCAGGATCGGTCAATATAACTGATGGAACTAAACTTAAAATTACTGGTAATGAAGCTATATATAATAAATCAACTCAAATAGTAGAGATCGAAGGTAATGTAACATTCTTGGATAACGTAGGTAACTACAGAGTTGAAAGCGATAAAATAATTTTCAATAGAAAAAATAATACTGTTTCAACAGTTAATAATACTTTAATAAATTTATTTGATAATAATAATAATTTAACTTTTGAAGGTATTGGTAAAAATTCTTTTTTTGACCAAAACTCAAAAACATTAGAAATTAATGAAAATGTAATTTTGAATGATTTTTTAAATAATTATAAAATTTATTCAGAAAAAATAATTTATAATCAGCTTGAAGGGACAATTAAAAGCTATAACGATACCAAAATAAACTACAGAAATGAACTTATAATACTTTCTAAAGATATTAATTATAATAGAAAAAAAAATACTTTATTTACTAAAAAAGAAACTGAAATAACTGATAAATTTCAAAATAAAATTAATTTATCTAGTTTTAATTTTGATTTAAACAAAAAAATTTTAAAAGCTAATCAAATTAAATTATCTGATATTGAAAATAATAAATTTGAATTATCAAATGGATTTATTGATTTAAGTTCGAATGAACTTGTTGGGTCAGATTTTATTCTAAAATTAAATAAAGGCCTTTTTGGTAATTATGAAAATGACCCAAGATTGATTGGTAGATATATAATTGACAATGAATCTGAAACAGTTATGAAAAAGGGCGTTTTTACAACTTGTAAAAAAATAGATGGAAAATGCCCAACTTGGTCAATTTCTGCAGATGAAGTTTTACATAAAAAAAATAAAAAAAGAATTGAATACAAAAATGCTTGGATTGCAATTCATGATGTTCCTGTTGCTTATTTTCCCTATTTTTATCACCCAGACCCAACCGTTGAAAGACAATCTGGTTTTCTATTTCCACAATTTATTAATAGCAGTAATTTAGGATTTTCTACTCAAATTCCCTATTTTAAAGCTATTGATGAGGATAAAGATATGACAATATCACCAAGAGTATACTCAAATAATAATTTATTTGTTCAAACTGAGTATAGACAGGCATTTAAAAACTCAAATCTATCTACTGATTTAAGTTTTAATAGAAAAAATACTACAAATTCACATTTTTTTTCAACTTTAACAGGCGGATTTGAAAATTCTTTTTATGAAATGAAAATCCAAACTGTATCCAATAAAGACTATCTAAAAAAATATCAAATAACTTCACCGTTAATTAACGATCAAACTGTTCTTAGCTCGATGTTATATTTTGAAAAAAATTTTAATAATTACAATTTTTCAACATCTCTTAATGTCACTGAAGATTTATCAAAAACAAGTAGTGACAAATATGAGTATGAAATACCAAATTATGAACTTATTAAAACAACTGATTTAAGAAATAATAATTTATTTAATTCTTTTAATTTTAAGTCTTCTGGAAGTTATAGAAAATTTAATACCAATGTAGATGAAATGGAGATTATAAATGATTTTCTTTTAATTTCTAATGAACAAAATCTATCAAAGAATCTTCAAACTGATTTTAATTTATTAATTCGAAATATTAATACTTATGGAAATTTATCTAGCACATTTAAAGAAAATGAAGATTATAAAATACTTAACTCATTGTTATTAAATTATAAATATCCTCTCTTTAAAGATGATGGATATAACAAAAGTTTTTTAACCCCTATAGCTTCATTTAGATTTAGTCCTAATAAAGGTCTTAACTTAAATGATGAAAAAACACTGCTTAGCTTCCAGGATCTTTTTGTTATAGATAGAATAAACAATAAAACTATTGAAGCTGGAGGATCTATAACCCTGGGTCTAGAATACTTAAAACAAAACAAACTTGATGAAGATAAATTAAAATTTGGATTAGGAATTAATTTTAGAGAGAATGAAGATAATGACCTTCCTACTAGCTCTTCTTTAGGAAAAAAAACTTCTGATTTAATTGGCTATTCAGGAATAAATATAACAGAAAATTTGTCATTTAATTATAATTTTTCAATTGATCAAAATTTAAGTGAGTCTAATTATAGTCTAATATCAGCAAATTATAATGGTAATAAATTTAAAACTTCATTTGAATATATGGAAAAAAGTAAATTTATTGGCGATGAAAGCTATTTAAGTAATTTAACAGAGTTAGAATTAGATAAATCAAATTCTTTAGCTTTTGAAACAAACAAAAATTTAGATAAAAATCTTACAAATTATTACAATTTAATTTATAAGTACAAAAATGATTGCTTGGAAGCTTCAGTTGTCTACAATAAACAATTCTATGAAGAAGATACAATAAATTCTGGAAAAAATATTTTCTTTAAAATCTCATTTATCCCTTTTGGGACTGTAAACACTCCAAATATAAATGATTAATATCAAAATCAAATATATACTTTTAACTTTAATGTTCTTGGCAATAACAGAGAGTTCAGTAATTTCAAAAATTAAATTAGAAATTCTTTATAAAATAAATAATGAAATAATTACAAATATAGATTTAGAAAATGAAATAAAGTTTTTGGCTTTTTTAAACCCAAATTTAAAAAATTTATCCAAAGAACAAATTAATAAAATCGCTAATAACTCACTAAAAAATAGAAAAATTAAAGAAATAGAATTAAGAAAATACATTGACTTAAATAAGGATGATTTAGGAAAAGTATACGTGGAAAGTTTTATTACAAGTTCAAATTATGAAAACAGCGAAATGCTAATAAAAGATTTAAAGGAAATTAAACTTGAATATATATATTTAGATAAAAATTTTGCGATTGATAATTTATGGAAAGAATTTATTTTTAATAAATTCAAATCTCAAGTTGTTATAGATGAAATAAATTTAAGAAAACAAATAAAAAATCAACAAATAGGAATTGAAGAATTAAATTTAAGCGAAATTTTATTTGAGACTTCGCCAGAAGTTTCATTTGATGTATTAAAAAACAAAATATACACCGAAATAAAATTGTCTGGATTTGAAGCTGCAGCAAGTATATTCAGTATTTCTAATAGTAAAAATTTTGGAGGAAAATTAGGTTGGGTTAAATCTAATCAAATATCTCCTAAAATATATTCTGAAATTAAGAAAACTGAAAAAATCACATCACCAATAAAAATAAATAATGGTTATTTAATTATTAAAATTAATGAAAGAAGAAAAGCAAGCCAAGAAATTAATATTGAAAATGAGCTTCAAAAATTAATTAATATAGAGACCGAAAAGGAACTTAATAAATTTGGTTATATATATTTTAATAAAATTAAAAAAAGGATATTTATAAGTGAAAATTAAAAAACCTGTAATAATTGTTCATGGAGAACCTAATAGTGTATTTATAGAAATATTTTCCAGAGCTATAAATAAAATTTCAATTAAAAAAAAAATTAATTATCCAATAATTTTAATTGGTTCAAAAAGTTTAATTCTTTCGCAGCTTAAAATATTAAAAAAAAAAATACCTTTTGAAATATTTAATAAAAAATTAACTTATAAAAATTTAAGAAATAAAATTTATTTAATTGATGTTCAATATAAATTTAATAATGCTTTTGAAAAAATTTCAACTAACTCTAAAAGTTATATAGATAAATGTTTTAAAACAGCTTTAAATATTTTAAATTCTAGAAATAGCAATATAATTATTAACGGTCCAATATCAAAAAAGCATTTTTTGAGTAAGAAATATCCAGGAATAACTGAATATATATTTGATAAATCAAAAAAAAAATTATCAAAAAATTCAGTTATGTTAATATATAATAGAAATCTTTCTGTATCACCTATTACAACTCATATACCTTTAAAATATGTGAGTAAAAAAATTCATCAAAAAATAATTGTTAATAATATATCGGTAATAAATAATTTTTATAAAAATAAATTTAGATTAAAAGCAAAAATTGCAGTACTTGGTTTAAATCCTCATTGCGAAACTAAATCTAAATTTAACGAAGAATTTAAAATAATTAGACCTTCGATAAATAAATTAAAAAAAAGAAAAATTGATGTAAGTGGTCCATTTTCAGCTGATACTTTTTTTTTAAAAAAAAATTACATAAAATATAATTCTGTTGTTGGAATGTATCATGATCAAGTTTTAACACCTTTTAAAACAATATTTGGATTTGATGCCTCAAATATAACATTGGGACTTCCTTTTATGAGAATATCTGTAGATCATGGACCCAATGAAGATATGCTTGGAAAAAATAAATCAAATTCACAATCGTTAGAAAATATTTTTAATTTGATAAATTCAATAAAATGAATTTAACCCCAAAAAAATCACTTGGTCAAAATTTTCTATTAAATAAAGATATAATTAAAGATATTGTTGAATTGGGACAAATTACAAATAAAAGCACAGTTATTGAAATTGGTCCTGGAACTGGAAATTTAACACATGAAATATTAAAAAAAAAACCCGCAAATTTTTTTGCTATAGAGAAAGATAAAAATTTATACATTAAATTAAAAGATAAATATAAATCAAGTTTACAACTAATAAATGAAGATGTATTAAAAATTAAATGGGAAAATTTTGCAAATCAACAATCGCTCGTATTTGGAAATTTACCTTATAATATTTCAGCAAAATTGCTTATAGATTGGATTAGATTAAATAATTTAAATACATTATTTAAAAAATTTATTTTAATGTTTCAAAAGGAAGTAGCTGATAGAATAGTTGCAAATGTGAATTCTAGCAAATATGGAAGATTAACAATTTTAACTCAATGGAAAATGAAAGTTAAAAAAATTAAGGATATAGATCCAGAAAATTTTTTTCCAAAACCAAAAGTCAAGAGCTCTTTAGTGTATTTTGAACCTAAAGAAAGTTTTTATAGTTTTAATAATTCAAAAAATTTAGAAAAAGTTACTAATATTTTTTTTCAAAATAAACGCAAAATGATAAAAAAACCTTTAAACATTTTGTTTAAAGATTCTTCCAAAATAATAAAAAAATTAAATTTAGATGAGAAATGTAGACCTCAAAATCTTGATCCATTAACATTTTTTAAAATTTCCAAGGAGTATGAAAATCAATTATATTTATAATAAATTTTTAATATGTTTTTCAATTAAGGTTTTATCATAATCAATCTTATTTTCTAAATATCCAGTTATTTGATTAAAACATTCATTTAAATCCTCATTAACAACTACAAAATCATAATCTTTCCAATGTAGAACATCTTTATCAAACTGCTGCATTCTCATCTCTATTATTTCATCTTTGCTTTCTCCTCTAGTAATTAATCTCTGGAAAAGAACTTTTCTTGAAGGGGGTAAAATAAAAAATGATACTAGTTTATAATTCAATGTTTGGTTTTTAATTTGTTTGGCACCTTGCCAGTCTATATCAAATAAAACATTATGACCGTTATCTAATTTTTCAAAAATCTGTTCTTTTGTCGAGCCGTACAAATTTTTGAATACGTTTGCGTATTCCAAAAAGGCATTTTTTTTTATAAGTTCTTGAAAATTTTTTTCAGAAACAAAAAAATAGTCAACACCATCAATTTCATTTGGTCTTGGTTCTCTTGTGGTATGAGAAATAGAAATTTTATAGTTTTTTTCTTTTGCTATTTTTTTTGCTAAAGTAGTTTTACCAGCGCCAGACGGTGATGATAAAATTATCATTTTGCCGTCTTTTGATGAGAACATTAAGATCTAATTAGCTTTGCTCTCTATAAATTTAATTGCATCGCCAACAGTTAATATTTTTTCTGCTTCACTATCAGAAATTTCTGATCCAAACTCTTCCTCAAAAGCCATAACTAGTTCCACTGTGTCTAAGCTATCTGCTCCCAAATCATCAATAAAACTTGATTCTTCTGTTACCTTAGCTTCTTCTATGCCTAAGTGATCAGCTACAATTTTTTTTACTTTACTTGAAACGTCATCTGCCATGGTATTTTTCCTTTTTTTACGTTAATAGTTATTTACTTATATTTGTCAACTAAAATACATGCCTCCGTTAACATGTATAGTTTCGCCGGTTATATAATTTGATAAATCTGAGCATAAAAATGCTGCACAATTTGCAATATCTTGTGGTGTTCCAAATCTATCTAATGGTATTTTAGATTTAAGCTGATTCTTAAATTCTTCATTAATCTTTTCAGTCATATTAGTATCAATAAAGCCAGGGGCGATACAATTAACGGTGATATTTTTTTTTGCATATTCTAAAGATAAACTTTTAGACATCGATGATACTCCTCCTTTTGAAGCAGAATAATTTGCCTGACCAAAGTTTCCAGTATGCCCAACAACCGATGTAATATTAATAATTTTACCAAATTTTTTCTTTAGCATCTTTTTAATTACATATTTTGATATAAGAAAAGTTGATGTTAAATTTACAGCTATAACATTGTCCCATTCATCTTTATCCATTCTAATAGTTAAATTATCTTTTGTGATACCTGCATTATTGACAAGTACATCAATTTTATCTCCTAGCTCTGAACTACATTTGTCAATAAATTTTTCTAGCTCGTTGTGAACGGAAATATCTTGTTTAATTGTTATTAAATTTTTATATTTATTTTTTATATCTTCTAATTTTTTTTCATTTGTTCCGGTAACTAAAAGATTTGCTTTTAATGAAGCCAAAGTATCAACTATTGAATTTCCTATCCCCCCTGTGGCACCTGTTATAATTATATTTTTATTTTCTAAATTAATCATTTGTTAATACCTTGAATATCCTCAACTGTATCTATATTCAAGACTTTTACATCTTTATTTATCCTTTTAATTAATCCAGATAATACCTTTCCTGGGCCTATTTCAAAAAATGTATCACTTCCTTTATTTATCATATATTGAATACTTTCTCTCCATCTAACTGGACTTTCTATTTGAGATATCAATAATTTTTTAATTTCTTCAGTATCTTTATATTCACTTGCAGTAACATTTGAAACTACTTTAAACTTTGGAAGATTCAATTTACTTTGGTTAATAATTTCTTGCATTTTGTTTGTTGCGGGTCTCATCAGCTCACAATGGAAAGGTGCGCTAACAGGCAATTTAATATTTTTAATTTTTTTTTCTTTTAATAAATTTGAAAATTTTTCCAATTCCATATTTTTACCACTTACAATAAGTTGTCCATTCGAATTATCATTTGCAAGATAACATTTCGAATTTTCTGAGTTTTCTTTTATTATTTTTTTTAATTGTTCGCTTTCTAAACCTAAAACTGCCAACATTCCTCCTTCTCCTAGTGGTACTGAAGACTGCATAGCCTCCCCTCTATTTTTTAATAAAATTAATCCTTGTTCTAAAGTAATAGAACCTGTTACGGTTAATGCGGTATATTCACCTAAAGAATGTCCAGCAAAAAAACTTAGATTTTTCATAAAAAAATCTGTTTCTTTTCTTAAAATTTCAGAAATTATATACCCGATTAAATATATTGCTGGTTGTGTAAATGTTGTCTGGTTTAGTTTTTCTTGAGGACCATTTAAAATTAAATCAGATATTTCATAACCCAGTATCTCATCTGCGTTTTTAAATATACGCTTAACATATTCAAATTTATTATATAAATCTAAACCCATGCCTACTTTTTGAGATCCTTGTCCTGGGAAAACTACTGAAATCATTATAATTTTTAATAATTTTTAAGTTGTAATTAAAAATTTATAATAGTATATCCTGTTTTTTTTTAAACTATGAATTTTTACGAACACACTATTATTGCAAGGCAAGATATCAGTCCTTCGCAACTTAAACAAGTTGAAGAGAAATATAAAAAAATTATTGAAAAAAATGAAGGAAATTTATTAAAAACTGAAAAATGGGGTTTAATGAATTTATCTTACATCATAAAGAAAAATAAAAAAGGAAACTATATTCATTTTAAAATAGAAGGTAATGGAAAGACTATATTTGAATTAGAAAAGAATGAAAAAATAGACAAAAATCTATTAAAATTTTTAACTATCAGAGTAAAGAAGATTGATCTTGATACAAATTATTTTGAAAAAAGCAGTGAAGATAAAGACTTTAAAGAAAGGAAGAGCTTAACACAATAAGCGATATGAAACATAAGAAATTTAAAAAAAAAGGCCCTAACCCAAGTTCTTTTGCAAAACTAAGTATTTTTCAAAACCAAAAGTTTAAATTTAAAAAGAAATGTCCTCTTTCTGGAAAGGGTGCTCCAAAAATAGACTACAAAAATATAAGATTGCTAAAAAAATATACTTCTGAAAATGGAAAAATATTACCTTCAAGAATTACATCTGTTAGTTTAAAAAAACAAAGAGAATTATCTTTATCAATTAAAAGAGCTAGAAATTTAGCATTAATATAATCGTAGTTATGAAAATTGTGTTATTAGAAAAATTAAGAAAATTGGGAAATATAGGTGAGATAATCAATGTAAAAAGAGGTTATGCAAGAAACTTTTTAATTCCTCAAAAAAAAGCATTATTTGCATCAGAAAAAAATATTAAAGAAGTAGAAAAAATCAAAACTGATTTAAATAAAAAAGATCAAGAAAGAAAAAAGGTAGCAAAAGAAATTGCTGAAAAGTTAAAAAATAAAACATTTGAAATAAAAAAACTTGTAACTGAAAATAAAGAATTATATGGCTCAGTAAAACCAACTGAAATTTCTAAGTTATTAAAAGAAAAAGAGAATATCAAATTAAGCTCTTCATTAATTCAACCTGTTACAGAAATTAAATCTATTGGAGAATTTAAAGTTGTATTAAATTTACACTCAGAAATAGAGTCATTTATTAAAATTAATGTGATACCAGAAGAAGTAGTAAAATAGTTATACATTTTTTTCCCCATATTGAATATCTGTTGTTAAACATCTAAAACAAAATAATCTATAATTTATGGAAAAACTAAATTTAGTTAAATCAAATTTTGAACAACTTCCAAATAATATAGAAGCAGAGCAGGCAGTTTTAGGCTCTATATTGGTATCAAATGAAATTTTTGACGACATCTCACCAATTATAAATAGTAAAAATTTTTTTGATCCTATGCATCAAAAAATTTATGCAGCAATAGAAAAGCTTATATTTAGCGGGATGTTGGCTAATCCAATTACACTAAAAAATTTTTTTGAGAATGAGAAAGATGATTTAAATATTCCTGATTACTTAATTAAGATTACTAAATTTTCATCTTCATCTAGACAAGCGCTAGAATATTCAAAATTAATTTATGACTTGTTTGTTAAAAGAGAATTAATAAAAATTTCAGAAAACATGTCTTACATAGCTAGATCAAATGATTTAGATAAAGATGGTAAAACAATAATAGAAGATACTGAAAAAACTTTATTTGATTTAGCTGAAAAAGGTAATTTCAATTCTTCATTAGTTAAATTTGATGAAGCTATGAAACAAACTATAGAAATGGCTTCTAACGCTTATAAAAACGAGGAAGGGATAGTTGGAGTTCCAACCGGCCTAACAGATTTAGATGGAAGGCTTGGTGGTTTACATAAATCAGATTTAGTTATAATTGCTGGAAGACCTTCGATGGGAAAGACATCGCTAGCTACAAATATAGCATTTAATGCTGCAAGAAAAATCCAAGAAGATGGAAAAAAATCATGTGTTGCTTTTTTCTCATTAGAAATGTCATCAGAACAATTATCTACTAGAATTATTGCCGAACAGTCCAGAATAAAATCTAATGACATAAGAAGAGGTAAGATTTCTGAGGAGCAATTTGATAAATTTATTGAAACTTCTAAAAATATTTCGGAACTACCCCTTTATATTGATGAAACACCAGCTATATCGATTGCTGCATTAAGTAACAGGGCTCGAAGAATTAAAAGATTATTTGGCTTAGATATGGTTGTAGTAGATTATATCCAATTAATGAGAGCTAATTTTGCAAGAGAAGGTAGAGTGCAAGAGATATCTGAAATAACACAAGGACTAAAAGCATTAGCTAAAGAATTAAGTATTCCTGTTCTAGCTTTATCTCAATTATCTAGAGCGGTAGAATCACGAGATGATAAAAAACCTCTACTTTCTGATTTAAGAGAGTCAGGATCAATTGAACAAGATGCAGATGTTGTTATGTTTGTCTACAGAGAAGCATATTATTTA
>MDSW01008226.1_pt1 | contig 13542 bp, 13 predicted proteins | sample 811171 | NCBI WGS metagenome assembly MDSW01 (sample SAMN05326641, study PRJNA326480) | marine metagenome | isolation source: seawater | place: Atlantic Ocean: North West | collected 2012 | reverse complement strand
GGCCGCGGATCAGTTTGCCGTGGTAGACAATGCCGTCGGCAGGTGCCCGCAAGACCAGCTGTTTGCGATCGTTTCGCAACGCTTCCATGTCAGTTCGCTTCTTGGCGAACGCTTTCTTGCTTTGGGCCACTTCAATGTCACGTCGTTGTCGTGCCAGATCGAGTGAGCGAATTGCTTTGTCGTAGGCCAGCATGGCGCGGGCCAGCGTGTCGTCTTGCGTCTCTTGTTCACCGGGGATGCTTTGTGTGAGCGTGCGTTCGGTCAGAATCTCGCTGGATTTGAGTCGAAACTGCGCGCCCTCGACGGAGCGTTTGGCACGCTTCAAGACAATTTCCTCCGACTCTTCGGTGAGTTCATCTTCTTTGTACATTTTTTCCAACTGCCGTAGCTCTTCGAGAGCATTTTCCAGCGACGCGCGCGACGACTTCAGATTGAACTCGGCCGAGGCGACATTGCGATCGCGATCCACTTTGACAAAATTGTCGTAGGCGCGTTGGGCATCGCGTTTGGTGCGACTGGCCACTGCTCGGTCCAACTTCTGAATGGCGAGAAACTGCTGGTAGTCAAAGGCCGATTCCTGCTGGGCGAGTTCGGCCAAACGCAGTGCGTTCTCCGCATCGGAAACCTGTTTGTCGACCGCTTCCGTGTCGAACCAGACGATGGCCTCACCTTTTTTGACACGCGTGCCATGGGGGACAATTTTCTTAATCACGAGCGATTTGACTTCTTTCGTGCCCGCAGTCAACTCGTGGGCTCCGACAGGCTCGAAATAGCCCGTGACCTTGACTGGTGGCTTGGCCTTGGCTTTTCCTTCGTCTTTTTGTGGTGCTTTGTCTTGAGCGGTTGCTGCCAGACTGAGCAGGCAAATCAGCGAGTAGGCAACGGTAAACGATCGCCAGTTCATGGTGCATCTCTCTCGGTGGGCAAATAAATCAAGGTGAATCTCTCTGCTCTATCATTGTCGATATGTTCTCAGAAGTCCAGCATCGCACTTCAGAACACGGGCCTGCCGTGATAGGGCCAGTTTGATATAATCCTCGAAAACGCTCAGTTCAACGATGGTTCACGGACGATGGCACGCGAACGTATTCTCAGTGGTGACAGTGCCCCCGGCGGCGGCGATGATGACGATCGCAATTTGCGACCGCAACGCATTGCAGACATGGTCGGTCAGCGTGATGTGATCGCACGGCTGCGGATCGCGATCGACGCAGCTATGAAACGGGGAGAACCGTTGGGCCACATTCTCTTCGATGGCCCGCCTGGATTGGGGAAAACGACATTTGCCACCTGTATCCCGCAAGAGATGGGAGCGCGGGTGGAGTTTGCCAGTGGTGCTGGTTTGAAAGCGCCTAAAGATCTCGTTCCTTATCTGACCAACGCTGAAGAGAACTCGGTCCTGTTTATTGACGAGATCCATCGGCTGCCGACGCCAGTCGAAGAGTACTTGTATACGGCGATGGAAGATTTCCGTATCGACATCGTGATCGGCGACGGGATTAACGCGCGGACGCATAATCTATGGCTGAAACCGTTTACGTTGATCGGGGCGACCACGCGCGCCGGTATGTTGACCGGCCCACTTCGGGATCGCTTTCAAATTCGGGAACACCTCGGCTTCTACACGGTCGAAGAACTGACTGAGATTGTGCTTCGCAACGCCAGTAAGTTACGCCTGGACCTGCAGGCGGATGCTGCCGAAGAAGTCGCTCGTCGTAGCCGCAGTACTCCGCGCATCGCGAACAATCGTTTGTTGTGGGTGCGCGACTATGCGGATAGCAAAGCCAATGGGCAAGTCACGCTGCAAGTGGCCATGGATGCTCTGAAAATGCAAGCGATCGACAAGCTTGGCCTGGACCAGCAAGATCGTAGCTATCTGGAAACGATCATCCGTGTCTTTGGTGGCGGTCCGGTTGGGATCGAGGCGATCGCACATACTATGAACGCCGCGACGGATACGTTGACCGATGAAGTCGAGCCTTTCCTACTGCGGTCTGAGTTACTCGTGCGGACTCCACGGGGGCGCGTGGCCACAGCCAAGGCTTATCAGCATCTGAAACTCGATCCACCCGAGGATGGATCTGATGGTGGGCAAACTCCGCTGTTCAATTAGCTCCCTGTACCGGATGTGGCACTCGCGGCGGCCGATTAGGGGACTTCTGCAGCAAATCTCGCGCGAACTACAATAGAGGAATGAAGCAGAACTCACAGGCGATCGACGCGGCACGCCGCAAAGCGAAAAAAATGGGAATTGACGATTGTCGTCGTCATATCCTGTTCTGCTACGATCGGAAAGAAGGCAAATGCGCATCGTCAAAACAGATGCAAGATTCTTGGCAGCATCTGCGGCGCCGGTTGAAGGAACTTAAGCTCGAGAAGCACGGTAAGGTCGTTCGCAGCAAGTGCGCTTGTTTTGATATCTGCAAAGGTGGCCCTATCGCCGTGGTCTATCCCGAAGGCACGTGGTATGGCGGTTGTACCCCTGAGGTGCTCGATCGCATTATCGACGAGCACTTGTTGGGAGGTAAGCCGGTCAAACAGTACGTCATTGCCACGGGCTGTCGCCCGTAATCAGGGCATGGGTGGCCAATCAACCCGCTGCGACTGGAGATTCAGAGCGGGTTGATATCCGAGGTGGGTGAGCGCAGGTGGTTGGCCAATCTTACGAGCCGGCGATGGAGCAACATCTTGTAAGATTGCGGTGTGCGTCTGCACGCCCGCCAGCGGAGGTGTATGATGCCCGCATAGGCTCTACCCTTCTTTCGCGTTTGCTTGTTACCCACGGGAGCGTCGAGTGCAGATTTTGCTGACATTACTCGCTTTGTCACCCATCTTGATTGTTGGATTGTTTCTTGTGGTGCTGCGTTGGCCAGCCAGTCGGGCGATGCCGTTGTCGTATCTTGCCGTGCTGCTTTTAGCTGGCTTGGTCTGGAAAGTTCCCGCACTCCAAATCGCTGCTGCCAGCGTCAAGGGGTTGGTCGTAGCGGCGTCGCTGCTGTACATCATCTTTGGCGCGATTTTGTTGTTAAACACATTGCGCGAAAGTCGAGCTTTGGGAGTGATTCGAGCTGGGTTTACGAGTATTTCTCCTGACCGGCGCGTCCAAGTCATCATCGTGGCTTGGTTGTTTGGATCGTTTATCGAAGGTTCTGCCGGTTTTGGAACGCCGGCGGCCGTTGCGGTCCCGTTGCTGGTGGGACTGGGGTTCCCACCCATGGCAGCTGTGGTGGCCGGGATGCTGATCCAATGCACCCCCGTCAGTTTTGGTGCGTTAGGTACGCCGATTTTGGTGGGGGTGGGTAATGGCTTGGGTAGCGACCCTGGCGTGGCGGCATATGCGTTGACCCACGGGCTGGTGGATGACGCCGGTAACGCTTCCACGTCGGGGGTGTTGCACCTGATCGCTGCCCGCGTGGCCTTACTTCACGGGTTCACGGGCGTACTGATTCCGTTGCTGGTGGTGGCGACGATGACGCGCTTTTTTGGCAAAAAGCGTTCCTTTGCCGAGGGGTTGCGAGCTTGGCGTTTCGCGCTGTTCGCTGCCTTGGCCATGATTATCCCGTACTATCTGGTGGCGTGCTTTTTAGGTCCCGAATTCCCATCGCTCATGGGTGGGCTTGTGGGGTTGAGTATTGTCGTTACCGCAGCACGATTCGGTTGGTTTCTCCCTGCGGACGGGATTTGGGAATTTCCCAAAGAATCCGAGTGGTTGCCGGACTGGAAAGGCAGCGTGGATGTGCGCAGCGATGACGCCGCAAAGCCGCCGTCGAACATGTCTTTGGAATTGGCTTGGATGCCCTATCTGCTGGTTGCCGCCCTGCTGGTGATCACACGCCTGGAACCGTTGAAAATCAAGGGGCTGTTGGACTTGGCCACGTTCCAATTCAAAGATGTTTTTGGAACGGAGGTCAGCATGAAGCAATCTCCACTACAACTTCCGGGAACGATCTTTATTGTGGTGTCCCTTATGACCTGGTTCCTGCATGGTATGGACCTGCAGTCCTATGGTCGCGCGTGGCGGTCTTCGGTCAAGACCATGCTGAGTGCCTCAGTTGCCCTGATCTTCACCGTTCCGATGGTTCAAGTTTTTATCAACTCGGCAGGGGGAACCGCTGGATTGGAAAAGATGCCGATTGTGCTGGCCGACGGTGTGGCGACTGCTGCGGGATCTTTCTGGCCATTGTTTTCTCCTGCCATCGGTGGGTTTGGAGCCTTTGTTGCCGGCAGCAATACGATCAGCAATATGATGTTTTCCCTGTTCCAGTTTCGCGTTGGTGAGCAGATTGGAGTGGATCCGGCGTGGGTCGTGGCGTTGCAGGCCGTGGGTGGTGCAGCGGGTAATGTGATTTGCGTGCATAACGTGGTTGCTGCCTCGGCAGTCGTCGGACTGGTCGGAAAAGAGGGCGAGATCATTCGTAGAACGTTGCCTGTGTTTTGCTACTACGCCGTCATGGCAGGAGCCTTAGGGTATGCGATTGTGTGGCAAGCGAGCGCGAGTTGGTTGAATGTGGGCAGCCTTCTCGCTGCGGGGATCGTTCTTGGCGTGGTGGTGTTTACGATTCGTCAGTTGAGGTCTGCGTAGCCACATGCAATCGTTGTTCGATATCTGGCCCTGGCTGTTGGCGATGGGGTGGCTGGTGGCTTGTTCTGCTTTTTTTTCGGCAAGCGAGGCAGCGCTGTTTTACTTGCGGTACGAAGACCGTCGCGAATTGAGTCGCGGGTCATTTCGGCAACGGTTGGCGACGGACTTGTTACAAGACCCCGACCGGCTGTTGACCGCCGTGCTGTTCTGGAACCTGGTTACGAACATTGCGTACTTCTCGCTGGCCTCGGCGGCAGGATTACATTTGGAGGCACGGAGCGGTGCAACTGGTACAGGCGGGGTTTTGTTCGCCGTCGGGTCGGTTTTGGCCATCATTTTTCTCAGCGAGATGTTACCGAAAAGTCTGGCTGTTATCCGAGCTCGCAGTGTCTCATCGTTGGTGAGTGTGCCTCTCTCGTTGCTGGTGCGGATGGTGGATCCTTTGATGCCAGTGTTGCGGACAACCTATGTCTTGTCCCGGCGATTGATCTGGCCCACATTTCGCGAAGAATCGTATCTGGACGTCGCCGACCTGACGCGGGCCATCGAGTTATCCAAGGCAGATGGCCGTTTGGCAGCACAAGAGCAAGCCGCTTTGCAGAATGTCGTGCTGTTGTCTGAAATCCGTGTTGACGAATGGATGCGACCGCGCACGCAGTTTACGACGTTTCGCCCTCCCGTTTCTCTGGATCAGTTGGAAGGCAAACTGACTCCCAGTGGGTATCTGCTGGTCACTCATCCTGACAGCGAAGAGGTCACAGGGGCGATCGACCTGAAAGAACTGTTTGACGTTCCCCACGATCATCTCGAGTATTTGGCACAAAAGATTGTGGTTGTTCCGTGGTGTATGCGCGTGGCGGACGCGCTGGAGGAGCTGCGCCGCCGCGACCGCAAAGTCGCCGTGGTGGTGAATGAGTTGGGCGAGACGATTGGCGTGCTGACATTCGACGACATGCTTGACACGATTTTTAACTACGAGCCGTCGCGAAGTGACCGCCTGCTTTCTCAAAAAGCCGTAGAAGAAGTCGCTCCAGGAGTGTGGCGCGTGGCGGGCATGACCAGCGTCCGTCGTTTGTCGCGGTACCTGGGCATCGACGTTCCGCGAGGTAAGAGTGTGACCCTGGGGGGCGCAGTTCAAGAGGCTTTGGAACGCCTGGCGGAAGAGGGAGACATATGCACTTGGGGACCCTTTGAATGTCGAGTGGTCGCTGCGCCCGGGCGAGGGCAATTGTTGATTGAAATTCGACACCTCCCGGAGGGCGAAGACGGATGATTCCTATCGCTTTGCTTTTCCTCGGCGGGTTATTGCTCAGTGCGTTCTTTAGCGGTTCGGAGACCGGCTTCTATCGTGTCACGCGCGTTCGCCTCGTGATTGACGGGATCGGCGGCAGTTGGATTGCTCGCAGGTTGCTCTGGCTGACCAATAACCCCTCACTGTTTGTTGCCACCACGCTGATTGGCAATAACGCGGCGAATTATCTGGTCTCCCTGGCCATCGTCCTGGCCGTGCGGCACCTGCAATTCGAATCGCAAGCTATCGAGATCGCGATACCGATTGTGCTGGCTCCGATTGTATTTGTGTATGGCGAGTTGCTACCCAAGAACCTCTTCTATTACGCTCCGAATTTGTTGTTGCAGCGAACCGGGTGGCTGTTCCTGACTTGTGCTCTGGCATTTTCGCCGATCGCGGCGCTACTGTGGGTTTTGGGACGCTTGTTGGAATCGGTGTTAGGTGAAACTCCGTTGCGGCTTCACCTGACTCTGGCCCGGCAGGAGTTACAACGGATCCTGGAGGAAGGTGGGCACGCTGGCGTCTTGCGCCCAGCGCAACAGCGGCTTGCGCAAAGTTTGTTCAACGCCAGTGAGGGGACCGTCGGAAACCTGGCCATTCCCCTGGCGCGAGCGACCGTCGTATCAAATGGAGCCAAGAAAGGCCAACTTTTGCGGCTGGCCAGAAGACAACGCAAGGCACTTTTTCCGGTGACCGACTCAAAGACCCGCGAGGTTATCGGCTACGTGCGCACCATCGACCAGTACTTGAGTCCCAAGGAAACGATTGACCATGTGCTTCCGATGATCACACTGCCCAAGCAGGAGGCCAACATTTCAGCCATGTTGAAAATGCAAAGCCAGCAGACGGAGATGGCGTATGTCGTCGATGATGACGAGCGACAAGCTGGGATTCTTTACCTCGACCAGCTGACCAAGGTTTTGCTTGAGAGCGATACCCCGCTCTGATTCGTGTCAGCAAGCTATGGCGACTACTTGGCGTTCATGTCTTTTAACGAGCGCCCTAAACGCTTCCGTTTGGCACCGCTACGGCCCGCGCTACCAGCTTCTTTGGCGTCGATGAAGGACATGACTCGACCCGTTGCGTCATTTTCTTCGGGTGTGCCGAGTTCGTCGATCGCGTCAGCTACGCCTAGCATCACCGATTGTTTCACACCGTCCCGAATCCAAGAGAAGAAATTGCTGCCACTCATTGTTCGTCCTCCTTAAGCTGGCTGTCAGTGCCGCCTGCGCCGAGACCGTCCCTGGTCATGTGGCGAAGGAGGATACAGCTGGCGGGAGCGGTTGTCTAGAGCGAATCTGTGTGTCGTTTTCGCAGAGCGTAAGTCCTGCTAACCAGTGAGCTTGAGGGTCTGTTCACGATGGCAGTGCGGAGGTGACAGCACATGAGATGCATCGCGCTATCCGGCGCGGCTATGTCGGCATTGGGACAGCGCATCCGCGTTTCCGGTGCTACCCTTGTCGTCTGTCAGGACGTTGCAGCGGTCGCCGCTCTGTGGCGCCCAAGGGGACTTGGGCAGGTGTCGCAACTTAGCCGTAACTCCAATCTCCCCGCGGTTCACGCAACAGGTAGCGGTTTGCTTCCTCGTCGCCAGAGAACCGTTCGATTTGTGGATCCCAGGTGAGGGGACGGCGGAGCCAGTAGCCGATATTGCCAAGATGACAAATGGCCGCGGACCGTTGTCCAACTTCCGGCGGACAGATGGTCTGGCGGCGACTGCGCATGCAGTCGATCCAGTTCCGGCGGTGGTCCGTGGATGGATAAACTCGTTCGGCATTTTTCGCCAAGGGGTCACTGACAATCTCTGCTGGGTTGCTACTGATCTGCCGACGGCTGACGGAGATCACTCCATTTTCGCCCTCGAAGGTGCAGTCGGTTGGACCGCCGTGATGCATGACGACGCCGTTCGCGTAGGTGAATTTCAAACCTGTGGTTGCATCCCCGGCTGGCGGCTCGACCCGGACCGGACCGCTGTTATCCATCCCCAGGGCCCACTGGGCGATATCGAAATGGTGCGCCCCCATGTCGCCAATGGCTCCGCTGGCAAATTCGCGATATTTGCGGAACGCGGGAAAGTGTCGATGAATTCCCGGCGGGCAAAGGATCGGGCTGTAGCCGCGCATGGCCGCGGGGCCGACCCACATGTTCCAATCCAGCCCCTCCGGAACAGGTTCCGAGGGCAGATCACACGGAACGGCCGGGCCCCCGACACCAATACGGACCGTATGCACTTTTCCGATGCGGCCATTGCGCACCAGCTCGACGGCTAAACGAAAACGCCCACCGAACTCACTGCGCTGCTGGCTGCCGGTTTGAAAGATCACCTGGTGTTGCTTGACGGCGTCGACGATCTTGCGCCCCTCACCAATCGTCAACGTAAGGGGCTTTTCGCAGTAAATGTCTTTTTTGGCACGTGCCGCAAGAATGCAGGGAATCGCATGCCAATGGTCCGGAGTTGCAATGACCACGGCATCGATATCATCCCGAGCGAGCACTTCACGGAAATCGGTGTAAACGTCGCAGCCACGATAGTCTCCTTTGCGGCCCTTGGCGTAGTGGTTCTCGACTTGCTGCTGGCCCGCAGCTCGTCGGGTTGGCTCCACCTCGCAGACAGCGACCACCTGAACATCGCCAAAACTCAGGAAGCGCCCGAGATGTCCACGTCCCATCATGCCATTACCGATCAATGCGATTTGGATCCGATCGTTGGCACTTGTCTTGTCGTTTGCCGTGCTGCGGCGGGTCCAAATTGTGGGAGCGAGCGCTCCGATCGCGAGATTCTGGTAGACAAATTGACGACGGGTAAGGGGAGAACGTTTCATCTTGCGTGGTCTCTTGAGAGAAAGGGATGTGACGTCGATCAGCGGCATTATGGGCGCGTTCACCTCCCGAATGCAAAGATCTCCTCAAGGGTCGTTGACGCCTGCCAGGTCCCGTCCCATCATAGACGTTTCGTCAATCATCATGATCCCGTGTGTTGTCATCAAAGAGATTTCCATGAGCACGATTCCGCCTGAAGTTACCACTCGGTTACGCCGTGTCGTGGGCAACGAAAATGTTTTGTCCAATCACTCCGAGCTATTGGTCTACGAGTGTGATGGTTTCACGATTGAGAAAAACTGCCCCGATGTCGTTGTTTTTCCCATAACCACTCAGCAGGTTGCGGAAGTGGTGGAGATTTGCAACGAGTTCGAAATCCCCTTCTTGCCGCGCGGGGCGGGGACGAGTCTGGCGGGCGGCTGCCTGCCGATTGGCGGCGGCGTGATGATCGTGTTGACGCGGATGCGCGAGATTCTCGAAATCAATTTGCGCGACCAATATGCGGTCGTCCAACCTGGCGTTGTCAACGTCTGGCTCACCAATGCGCTGAAAGGTACAGGTTTTCATTACGCTCCCGACCCAAGTAGCCAGGGGGCCTGTACGATTGGTGGGAATGTGGCGACGAATTCCGGTGGACCGCACACGCTGAAGTATGGTGTGACGGTCAATCACGTGTTGGGAGTCGAGGGTGTTTTGGCCGATGGTACTATCGTACGGTTGGGTGGGCCCGTGGAGGGTTCCCCGGGACTTGACCTGGTGGGGACTGTGGTAGGCAGCGAGGGGACGCTGCTGATCGTGACCCAAGTGTGGGTTCGTCTGACGCGTGATCCTCAGGGCTATCGGACCATGCTGGGGATCTTTGAATCGTGCGAGGACGCGACCAATGCGATTAGTGAGATCATTGGGGCTGGGATTATTCCCGCGGCTCTGGAGATGTTAGATCAAGGGATTCTGGTTGCCGTGGAAGAAGCCTTTCAATTCGGTTTTCCACTGGATGCCCAGGCTGTGCTGTTGATCGAGGTGGATGGGCTCGAAGCCGGCTTGGATTCGCAGCGCGATGCGGTCGTGGAACTTTGCCAGAAGTGCGGTGCGCGCGAAGTTCGGCAGGCGGATACGGCGGCAGAACGACAGAAACTCTGGAAGAGTCGCAAGCAGGCGTTTGGCGCGATTGGACGTTTGAGTAGTAGCTATTGCACACAAGATGGTGTCGTGCCACGCACACAATTGCCCCACATTCTGAAACGCATTACGGAAATCGGCAGCAAATATGACTTGCGAATCGTCAATGTCTTTCATGCGGGTGATGGAAACATACACCCGATTCTGCTGTTTGACGAACGGGATCCGGACCAGGTGAAACGTGTCTTGCAAGCGAGCGGCGAAATCCTCGAAGAATGTCTCGCTTGTGGCGGCAGTGTGACGGGAGAACACGGGATTGGTGTCGAGAAAATTGGCTTCATGCACAAGATGTTCAGTGAGGATGACATCGAGGTCATGTCACGCTTGCGACAGGCTTTCAATCCGCAGAACAACCTCAGCCCAGACAAGATGCTGCCCACCGCGGGCGCTTGCGGGATCGAGCAACATCATCCCGGACGTCACGCGGCGATGTAGGACCAACTTCGGCGACAGTGGAGCTTGGAGGCGAAGTGGGCAGACGCCTTGCCGTGGCTTGGTCAGGCCGCTTGATTCGCTGGCAGTTGCGGTAAATCCGCCGCATCCAGCACCTGAGCTACCGAGCCGTCTTCCGCATAGAATTTGAGCTGCTGCTCTTCAAAGAACCAGACTGCTTCGAGACCGCATACGCGGAACCGGCGACCACAGTAGAATCCGTTACGAATCAGCAGCGTTTCTGAGAGCGATGCGTCGGGCTGGCAGCCCATGCGTGCGAATTGAGCGGAAACGAGATGACGGATCTGGGCGATCTGCTGAGGATGTTGGTCGTGTGACATGTGCTTTAGATCAAGGTCCTGTGATGCGTTCTCTGGATGTGATCGGCGGATTCGCCCGGTTGGTTCGCGAAAATGGTCACGGCCGTCATATTTTCACAAAAATGTCGCTAGCATTGCTGGCATATCGTGGGCGTTACCGTTCGGGACATGCGGAGCAGAAACCTGTGAGGGCACTGCGGTTGAGGTCGGATCCGTGGGGTTTTCGAAGCTCCGAGATACGTCGTGAATCGGGTGTGACGCAGCTGGTAGAGACGGTGGCAATCAAGCGTTGAGTCTGACGCGCCTGACGAGGTGAGCCGCAGTGTGCGATCTGTTGTTCAGGTCGTGTGTGGGGCGCACGTGATAGATGATGGGAAGTGCGTGGTGCGGCGATTTTCGCACGCGACTCAGGCGTCTTGCTTGGGTTGGCAACGGTTGCGTCTTGGTGCGACGTCTGCTGAAATGCGGGGGCAACCGTATCGTACCTGGAGGCCTCGCATGATCATTGGTGTTCCGAGAGAAATCAAACACGACGAATATCGTGTTGCCATGTTACCCGTCGGTGTCGAAGAACTTGTACAGGCGGGGCATACCGTGCTGGTCGAAGCGGGTGCCGGTCTCGGATCGGGTCTACCGGATCACGACTATTTGGCGTCTGGAGCCACCTTGGTCAGCGGCGCTGATGAGATTTTTTCTCAGTCGGACATGGTCGTCAAAGTCAAAGAGCCGCAACCTCAGGAGATCGGCTTGATTCGTGCGGGCCAGGTGGTGTTCACCTATTTTCATTTTGCGGCCAGCCGCGAATTGACCGAAGGTATGTTATCCAGCGGGGCCACCTGCGTCGCTTACGAAACGTTGAGTGACCAGCATGGGCGACTTCCTTTACTGACGCCGATGAGCGAAGTTGCCGGGCGCATGAGCATTCAGGAGGGGGCCAAATACCTGGAGCGGCCGCAGATGGGTCGGGGAATTCTTTTGGGAGGTGTTCCCGGGGTCGCGCCGGCACACATTACCATTCTTGGTGGCGGCATCGTGGGAGCGAACGCCGCGAAGATCGCTGCTGGTTTCCAAGCAGACGTGGCCATTCTGGATATCAACCCCGACCGCTTGCGTTACCTGGATGACGTGATGCCGGCCAATGTCAATGTGCTCTTTAGCGATCGCCACGTAATTCGCGACGAACTGGCTTTGGCGGACCTGGTGGTGGGAGCGGTCTTGATCCCGGGTGCGAAAGCCCCTCGCCTGGTTGGTCGAGACGATCTCAAGCGGATGAAGCCGGGGAGTGTGATCATCGACGTTGCGATCGATCAGGGTGGGTGTATCGAAACCAGCCGCCCGACAACTCACAGCGATCCCACCTATATCGAGGAAGAGGTGGTGCATTATTGTGTCACCAACATGCCGGGTGCGGTGGGCCGGACCAGCACGTTCGCTCTCTGCAACGTGACTTTGCCTTGGATCACCCAATTGGCGGGGCTCGGCATCGAGCAAGCCGCGCGTCAGCTGGCTCCGATTGCCGCCGCGATCAATATCCACTCAGGAAATGTGACCAATCGGGCGGTTGCCGAAACGTTCGACATGGAATACAAATCTGAGTTTGAACGCTAAACACCATTGGGAGAAAGTCATGAACGCGGTCAGCCCGCAAGTCGGCATTGTGATGGGAAGTGATAGTGATTGGCCAAAGATTAACGCTGTGGCGAAAGCGTTGGACGAATTCGGGATCGGCTACGAAGTCCGCGTGATGAGTGCGCATCGTACGCCAGATGTCGTTTTGGACTACACCACCTCAGCCATTGATCGAGGACTCAAAGTGATCATTGCCGCCGCAGGTGGTGCCGCTCACTTGGCAGGTGTCGTCGCGGCACATACCACCTTGCCGGTCATTGGTTTACCTGTACCAACGGCCGAATTGGGCGGTTTGGACTCGTTGCTGTCTACCGTGCAGATGCCCGGAGATGTCCCGGTGGCCACGATGGCAGTTGGCATGGGTGGGCCCCGGAATGCCGGCCTATTTGCAGTGCAAATCCTCGCCAACGCGGACGCTGATTTGCGGGCCAAACTGGTGCAATTCAAGCAAGATCTGAAAGCCAAGATCGCTGCCAAAGACGCGAAGCTGCAAGAAAATCTCTAGCGGCTGGCGTTTGCAGGCATCGGGTATTTTCAGCAGTCTCCATTTCACGGCGGCCTGACGGTCACTTTATCGCATGCCTTCTCCAACAAACAACATCGAAACGATGCGCTGGTGTGGCGCAACGGACGGTTTTCTCGCGCTCATCGATCAGACGTTGCTGCCCGTTGAGTTTTGTGAGATCGAATGTCACGACGTTGCGGCGGTTTGGGAAGCGATCAAGATGCTCCGCGTACGCGGAGCTCCGGCGATCGGAATTGCCGCCGCGTATGGGGTTTGCATCGGCCTGCAAGATGTCGCACAGGATGGCGACGAGGTATTTTTTGCCAAGTTGGATGAGGTCAGCGATTATCTGGCTGGCAGCCGGCCGACGGCAGTGAACCTGTTCTGGGCCCTCGACCGGATGCGCGCCTGTGGGCAATCCCTGCGTGGGGAACTGCCCAGCGAGCAGATCTTGGAACGCCTACTGCAGGAAGCGCAAGCCATTCACGCGGAAGACCGCGCTATGTGTCACGCCATCGGCCGACACGGCGCGGATCTGCTGCGCGATGGGCAAGGTGTGCTGACGCATTGCAATGCGGGGGGACTGGCCACTGCCGAATACGGAACGGCTTTGTCGGTGTTCTTTACCGCCCAGGATCTTGGCAAGCAGCTACACATCTACGTTGATGAGACGCGCCCCCTGCTGCAGGGTGCGCGACTAACTGCGTGGGAGCTATCCCAGCGCGGAATTGATGCCACCCTGATCTGTGACTCGATGGCCGCGCAGGTGATGCGCGAGGGACGC
>MDSW01097881.1_pt1 | contig 13544 bp, 14 predicted proteins | sample 811171 | NCBI WGS metagenome assembly MDSW01 (sample SAMN05326641, study PRJNA326480) | marine metagenome | isolation source: seawater | place: Atlantic Ocean: North West | collected 2012 | reverse complement strand
GACATGGACAAATCGTTCCTCTCTCGTTACGTCAACGACGGATTCAGTGGCGGAGAAAAAAAGCGACTTGAAATTCTGCAGATGCTGCTTTTACAACCAGACTTGGCCCTTTTGGATGAGACCGATTCAGGACTCGATATTGACGCATTGCGTATTGTCGCAGATGGAATCAACGCAGTTGCCGAGAATACAGGATGCATGATTATCACTCATTATCAACGCCTTCTCGACTTGGTTCGGCCAAATTTCGTTCATGTTTTGATCGACGGTAAAATCGTTCAAAGCGGAGGGCCAGATTTGGCCATTAAACTCGAAAAAGAAGGATACGATTGGGTAGATGCCCTTGTTTGAGGTGATGTTATGACGCAAGATGCTCAAGATGCTGTTGGCGATTACAAGTACGGGTTCCATGACCCAGAAGCGGCAACGATACGCTTTGACAAAGGTCTCAGTGAACAAGTTGTCCGTGACATCTCCGAGCTCAAAGACGAGCCGGAATGGATGACTGAACTTCGAGTCAAAGCCTACCATCATTTTATGGAACGAGAAATGCCTACCTGGGGGAACTGTGATTCTCTTGCAGGCATCAATTTTGACAACGTCACATACTTCCTCCGCTCCTCTGACAAGACCGAAAAGGACTGGGATGACGTCCCAGACGATATCAAGCGAACCTTCGATCGGCTTGGAATCCCAGAAGCAGAACAAAAGTGGCTCGGTGGTGTCACTGCCCAGTACGAAAGCGAAGCAGTCTACCACTCGATTCGAGAAGACCTCGAAGAGCAGGGCGTCCTGTTCCTCGACATGGATTCTGGACTCAAGGAACATCCTGAGATCATCAAGAAATACTTCGGAACGGTCATACCGCACACAGATAACAAGTTCTCTGCACTGAACACAGCCGTATGGTCAGGCGGTTCTTTCATTTACGTTCCAAAGGGCGTGCACGTCGAGATGCCTGTTCAGGCATACTTCCGCATCAATGCAAAAAACATGGGTCAGTTCGAACGAACCCTGATCATCGCTGACGAAGGCTCGTCCATCCATTATGTGGAAGGTTGCACAGCCCCAACATACTCCACGGATTCACTTCACTCAGCCGTGGTTGAATTGATTGCAATGGAAGGTGCCAAGATCCGTTATTCGACGGTTCAAAACTGGTCTGCGAACGTCTACAATCTTGTCACAAAGCGAGGCGTGGCTCACAAAAATGCTACGGTTGAATGGGTTGATGGGAACATTGGTTCGAAATTGACAATGAAGTATCCAGCAGTATTGCTCAAAGGCGAAGGGGCCCATGCAGAAATCATTTCTGTTGCTTATGCCGGTGAGGGTCAACACCAAGACGCTGGCGCCAAGGTTCACCACCTTGCACCAAATACCACATCGAACATCCTCTCAAAATCCATCTCAAAGAACGGTGGACGTTCCTCCTATCGCGGCATGCTTCAGGTGACACCAAAGGCAGCAGGCTGCCGTTCCAAAGTCGTCTGTGATGCGCTTATGCTCGATGAAGACAGTCGAAGCGACACGTATCCCACCATGGAAATCGGGAATTCAACGGCTGACCTTGAACACGAAGCCAGTGTTTCCAAGGTATCCAGCGACCAACTCTTCTACCTCATGAGCCGAGGCCATACCGAAGAAGAGGCCATGGGAATGATTGTGAATGGGTTCTTCGAACCTTTTACCCGAGAACTCCCGATGGAATACGCTGTTGAACTCAACCGGCTCCTCGAATTGGAAATGGAGGGCTCGATTGGATGACATCGTATCTCGATGCCACTGTTCCAAATCGATCCGAACACCTCTGGCGCTACACGCCATGGTCACGGGTTTATCCAGGGAACATCGATACCATCCCTGAAGTTCAGTCCGCTCTCGTCAAGAGCGAGGATTTGAAATTGGATTCAACATCCTTTGAGCCGTTCTCATCAACGGACATCGCCCGGATTTTCCTCAACGAAATTCTCGAGGAAACCGTCGTTGTTTCATGCAACGATGCGAATGGGCATATCCACATCCATGCGGGAGGGCATGCTGCTGCAACACATCTTCACTTCTCTTGCTCAACTGCATCCAACGTAGTCGTTCATCTGCATGGTGAACCGGAATGGTTCGGACTTGCACTGACGGGAGACATCAATGCAAACGCCCAATTAAGCATAGGAATCATCAATGAACTCTCATCCGATACGGTGATGGTTCGTGTTGACGACTGGAGCGTTCATAGAGATGCTCGCTTTGAATTGGCAACCCTCTCAATGGGCGGTCATCGAAACAAATCCGATATTCGCTCGACCTTGGTCGGAACAAACGCCTCGTTGAAACAATTTATCGCAGTTCATGGCCATGGAACGCGTCATGATGATCACCACATCGAAATTCATCATCAACAACCGCACACAAATTCACACCTGATTCTTAACGCTGCATGCGATGACAGAAGTCATTCAATCGGTACAGGCGCTCTCAAAATTGACGACAATGCACAGCATACGGATGCTGGTCAAGTCTTCCGAAATCTTCTGTTGTCTCCTTCGTCACGTGCCGAAGCGATTCCTGAATTGGAGGTAATGGCCAATGAAGTCGCAGCAGCTCATGGTGCAGCATCTGCACCAATCAACAAGGAGCAATTGCATTATCTCATGAGCCGAGGTCTTTCCGAACAGGAGGCGACATCAATGATCGTCGAAGGTTTTCTTGTTGATTCTTTTTCTGGGCTCGATTCGGACCACGTTCGAGAGGCAATGCAAACACGACTAACCGTGCATCTTGAATGCCAACTCATTGGGTGATACGATGGCAATTCAAGATGACTTTCCAATACTCCAGCGAGAGGTGAACGGTCACCGTCTCATCTACCTTGACAATGCTGCGACCACCCAGAAGCCTGCGACCGTCATCGACGCAATGAACGAGTATTACACCATGCACAATGCGAACGTGCACAGGGCAGTCCACACGCTTGCTGGAGAAGCCACCGATGGTTACGAGGCATGCAGAACCACACTCAAATCTTGGTTTCAAGCAGAGCGATGCATCCTGACAAGTGGAACCACTGAAGCGATCAATCTTGCAGCTCACGCATGGGGTCATCCCCAATTGAAAGGCCGAGCCATCGTTCTTACAGAGATGGAGCACCACAGTGATATTGTTCCTTGGCAAATGCTCGCCGAAACATTCGGAAACGAATTGAGGTACGTTCCGGTCAAATCTGATTTGACCCTCGACATGGAAGCATTGGAAGCGTCCATTGAAGGTGCCGGACTGGTTTGTGTGGTCCACACATCAAACGTTTTGGGTGTTCGCAACCCCATTGAAGACATCATTCGAATCGCACATGCGAACGGCGCGAAAGTCTTGCTTGATGCGGCACAAGGCGCACCGCATTGTCAAATCAACATGGCCGAACTTGGAGCAGACATGATGGCACTTTCAGCCCACAAAATGTGTGGTCCAACGGGGATCGGATGTCTGTTGGTCAACGAAGAGACCTTTCAGGAGATGGAACCGTTCATGGGAGGTGGTGATATGATCGAAACCGTCACCTTGGAGGGATCGACTTACCAAACAAATGAACATCGCTTCGAAGCGGGAACGCCTCGAATCGCTGAAGCAATCGGTTGGAATGCTGCGCTTAATTACCTTGCCAACCTCGACCTCGTGAAACAACACAAGCGCCTTTTGGGAATTGCCCGCCACGTAGCCGGAGAACTCCGATCGATGGGAATGACCGTCTATGGCCGCCACGATGATGGAGATTCATCGGTTGTTTCCTTCCTCCACCCAACACTCCACAGTGAAGACTTTGCTCATCTCCTCGACGCTCGTGGTGTGGCCGTACGAACTGGACACCACTGCGCTCAACCACTCTTGAATCGACTTGGAATCAGCGGCACGGTACGTGCCTCATTCTACATCTACAACACCATGCAGGATGCGGAAGAATTCTTGGCGCATGTACGTGCAATTTTGGAGAGGTTTGCATGAGTTATCCTCAACAACTTGCAGAGTTAATTGAAGACTTCCAATCCATCGATGACCGTATGGAACGTCTGGAGTATGTTTTCGATCTCGCTTCCGAGGTCAATGAGTTACCAACGAGCGAATGGAACGATGCAACACGCATTTTAGGATGTCAATCAGAGGCCCATGTTCGCGTCGATGTTGATCAAAACAATGTTCGTCTCTTTTCTGGAGCGGATTCAAAACTTGTCCAAGGTTTGATGGGTGTTTTGACCATCGCAATCGATGACCAACCGTTGGAGATTGCCTTGTCTCTAACACCAGAGTTTGCGGTTGAGATGGGTATCCTGAATTCCCTTTCTCCATCACGGAGCAATGGTTTTCGCAACATGTTTGACAAGGTTATGAGTGATTTACAGGAGGTCGAATGATGGTGAAGGAAGAAGAAGTCATGCACGCACTACAAGCGGTCGAGGACCCTGAACTGGACATTTCAATCGTCGATCTTGGACTGGTTTACGCAGTTCGATTTGAAGATCGGGATGAGGGTAAACATGCAGAAATCGATCTAACATTGACCTCACCTGGATGCCCCGCAGCGCCAGAAATCATGGCAGCCGCTCATCGTGCAGCACTGCAAACCGATGGCTTGGAGAGCGTTCATATCAATCTCGTTTGGACGCCACGATGGGATCCCAGAGTACACGCTACCGAGGATGCTCGCATGGACATGGGTATTTGGGACTAGTTATTCCCAACGTGAAGAGTCACATCATCGCCGTCTTCAATACCCAGGCGTTCTCGTAAGAATGGTCCTGAAATGACTTCGACAACATCCACATGTCGGGTTAAATCTGGAATGAGAATCGCACAATCGATGGCCGTTTCAGCATGCGAAATCTTCGCTTTGAACGCCGTTGCCCCACCGAAGGAAACTCCGTCTCGAAGAAATCCACGAACCCGCAATGCTTCAAAGGCGTCGACCTCAACATGATCAGCTTGCTCAAGTGATGCAGCATCTGCGTCCAGTGTATCGATTCCAGCCTTGTTCCTCAAGGCAATGTAGTGGACAAGATGATCTTGTTCGACCTTGATGTTGAGCGTACCTGGCCAAGCAGTTGTACCAAGTATTGTTCGGAATTGTTCTTGGTAATGTGGTTGCGACATGAAGACATGGGCTCTGCCCAGACCACTGCTGACGATTCCCTTCAGTTGCACAAAGTGAGCCTAAACAATCTCCCTTTTCATCATGCGTGTTCAGACCACGTCTCACAAAAGCCCTTAATCAACCTCGTCGAGGAATGCTTGGTGAGGCCATGCCTGGCGATATGACGTGGATGAAACAGCGGTTTGATGAGCTCAATGAGAAGTCTTTGCTGTGGGAACCTCCCACCTTGGAAGGACCCAACCAGCCTCGTTGTGTTATGGAAGGGAAGCCAACCATCATGCTCTCAGCGAACAATTACCTCAACCTGACAACGCATCCTAAGGTTGTCAAAGCAATGGTCGATGCAACAACGACGTACGGTGCCGGAAGCGGCTCTGTTCGAGCGATTGCAGGAACAATGGATCTTCATCTTGATGCCGAGCGCACCGTAGCTGAATTCAAAGGAGTTGAAGCGGCACTGATTTATTCGGCAGGGTATACTGCGAACGTTGGACTGATTCCAACACTTGTCCAAGGCCCACAGGATGTCATCATAAGTGATGAGTTAAATCACGGCTCCATCATCGACGGTGTGCGATTGACAAAAGCACGACGAGGTGTTTACGCTCACAACGACATGGGCGAACTCGAAGCCGTTCTCAGAGCACATGAAGATGCAGATCGGAAACTCATCATTACCGATGGGGTGTTCTCAATGGACGGGGATTATGCTCCACTCGATGAAATCAACAAACTTGCAGAAGAGTTTGGGGCGATGGTTTTGGTCGATGACTGCCACGGAGAAGGTGTTCTTGGCGAAGGAGGTCGCGGCATTGTCGACCACTTCAAACTCCAAGGTCAAGTTGATTTTGAACTCGGCTCTTTCTCGAAAGCCCTTGGCGTGCAAGGAGGCATTCTTGCTGGAACAGAGATGACGCGAACCCATGCACTGAACCACTCAAGATCATGGCTTTTGTCTGGTTCACAGCCCCCTGGTGTAGCAGCTGCACAAAAAGCAGCAATAGAAGTCCTTATGGAAGAGCCTGAGCATCATGCAAAACTCTGGGAAAACACCAATTATTTCAGGAAGGAATTGCAGTCCCTCGGTTTTGATACAGGTGTTTCAACCACACCTATTATCCCTATTATGTGTGGAGAATCTTCAACTGCAAAGGAAATGACAACCCATCTTCAACGAGAAGGCGTGATGGCAGGAGCCATCGTGTTCCCGATGGTTGCACGCGACAAAGCCAGAATACGAACACAGATGTCTTCCGGATTGTCAAAGGATGACTTGAATGAAGTCCTACGAATATTGGAAGAAATCGGACCGAAAGTTGGCCTTATTTGATACCGATGCAAGATTCTCTGTTACAGAGACTCCATGCATTATTCTGCTTCAAATGCATCAACCACTTCAAGCAGTTCAGTATCTTCTCCAGCTAAATCATCCGCTGAATCCTGCTGTGATTTATTGGACGCCTTCGTGCTTCCAAATGGATTGATACCCTCATCAATCATGCAGAGCAGGCGCCATCTTGGTGCCCAAGAAAGATGAACATATGCGGGCCCAGGAAGCAGCAGGACAAACAGGGATATTCCGTTCGGTATGTCGAGGAAGTTGGAGTAATCCAAACCCAGCAATCCGATTCCAAGGAATGGCATCGGATACAGGATAATCCGAGGTGGCGCCATTGGCATCCGTTTCGATAATGCGACCAAAATCAACGAACAAAAACCGAGAACAAGACAGGCTCCCATAAACAAAGCCGAAAACAGCAGCCAATTCGAAAATGATTCATTCAAATTATCATAACGTAGAATGTAAGGGAAGATAAGGGCTAAACTGATGAGGAAACCATAGAACATCCCAATGTTGGCAGGGTGGGATAACCAAAGAGGCAGACGTGAAAATCGTCGCGACAAGGAAGTTCCAAAGAGAAGATCATTGTCCTCTGGACTTAACTCTGAGACTATCCCAGACCAACGGTCTTGAGGTTCCATAGCCGTATGCTGACGGGTTTAGGTTTTCAATGCACCCTTTGATGCGTCGTTGAATGTCTCATTCTTGACGCTTTAATCGCTTTGCAATTGGCCCTGATGCATCTTCCATCTCACTTTCATCCGGCCAGTCTCTGTCCAACAAGCCGTAATCAATGGACTCCCTCTCCCGCGCATCTTCGATTTCATCCTCAATTTCATTGTGAGCATCTCGTAAAGCGAGGGACTGATTCAGCAAAGCCATGGTTCTTCGAAGCTTTGCATCAATGGTTTTCTTATCGGTAAAGTAACCAAGGATGGTATAATCATCGTTCATTGCAACCAAATTATATCCTGAGAGTACGTCATCGCTGATGAGCCTGTAGCGATCATTGCCAGCCTTCAACCAACGCCCATCATGCATTCGTATCATTACCTCTGATTCTTTATCAGAATCCAATTCCATCATTGGGTGTGATGGACTTACTGCAAAAGGTGTTCGTTGCCAATCATGCCACTGTTGATAACTGTAGGCCGATATCAAAAAGAAAACTCCTATCAATATGAAGAACACTCCTGACAAGATGAGACTGACGGGGAATGAGCCATGGACAAGGGTGCCTAATACAGGAACAATAAGAAAAATGCTGAATCGTACAAATAGCGCACGCCCATGATCCTGTGCTTTGGGTGTCTGTGAGAAAACAACGAAATGACTTGGTAGCCCTTCCTCAAATCGGCTCATTCCATCACCTCATTTGCGACTGGAAGCTTCATGTTTTCATACGTTTGTTGCCAAAGGTCAACATCTTCTGCATACACGGAGATGTTTTCGACATGTTGTTCGATATCGAATCCCCAAGCGATTTTCCAGGGCGCCAATTTTGGAGTCAGTTTACTCCATTGATTTGCAACACCACGGGATTTTTTACGTTGGTGATTGTAAAGCAATGCTGCGGTTTGTATGAGGCCTTGAACCAACAAGATCTCACTCATCTCCGCGTTTCGACGTTTTAGCGAATTCCACAAATCTTCCCATGCTTCGTGAGCATGCCAATATCGACCATTGTCAAAATCCATTCGGCCCTGTTCGAGCAACACCCCTTCTTCCGTTGAAAGAGGTGATGCCTGCATGATTGGCCGATACCTTCGACCATTGAAATGCTTCTCATTTGACTTTGAGGGACACACAGTTCAAAAGATAAAAGCAAATCTTGCGGCCTGCGGGGTGAAGTTTGTGTCGGATTTTGTTCCAGGGGATGTTCTTGAAACAAGACGCGGTGGTGTTGATGTTCTACGACATCTCGCCCATGAATTGGCAAAATTGGAACGCAATGGATCCATCAAAATCCATCGTAAAATTCCAGATGTAGGTGAGCGAGTCGGCCATCTCTTAATTTTCGATGGAGCGCTTGCGGCTGCATTCCATCGGGCTGACATCGAGCGGTATGGGATTGAAGCACTGCTTGAAATTGAATCAGACGCATCTGCACTTGATGCGACGATGAGCCTGCATGAGATGTCCGAATCGTTGTACATATCCACCCTTTCCGAACATCCAAATGCAGGTTTGGTTGACGAAAAAGATGGAATCCGTGATGAGGCTTGGTGGACAACAGTACGAACGCCGCGAAGACGAATTGAACGAGAAGAGCGACTACCGGACCTGAAGCCCAGCGTATCCGTTCCAGAGGCCTTGCGAAGAAAAAGCGAAGCACGTATGCGGAGTCAAGGAGGACCTGTTCTCCAGCGAGGGCAGGCTTGGCTTGAACACTCAATTGAACCTCACGAAATATTCGAACTTGCAACCACCTTGAGTGAAATGAAGCAACCTGTGCTCCTCATTTCTCGACAATCTCCCTCTCGCATTGAATCCAACTATCGCATGCCAATCAAGCAGTATCACTGGTTGTCTGAGACTCAGCATGAGCGCACATTGGACCCTTCTTTGGAGTCGATTCGGCGAAACATCGATGTGTTTTTTTCAGAGCATGAGCGTGGGATTCTTTTCCTTGAAGGAATTGAATATTTGTCAGGAATTCATGGCGAGCAACGGGTGATCGAGATGATTCGAAGCATCGTCGATCAAACTCGATTAAATGGAAATGTTCTGATCGTTTCATCAAATCTTGAGGCGTTTACTTTGCAACATCGAACACGATTGGAGCGCGAATTCAGCGCCTTGGAAAGCCAGCAAATGCACACGTGGTTGCTCGATGTCGACTTGTTGAAAGATCACCCTTACTTTCACGGCCTTGATGAAGCAATGGAAGATGTAATCTCAGAACATCTTGAGGCACATGTGCAAGATCCTGTTCTAACACCAAAGCCAGAATCTCAGAGTCAAGTCAATCAAATACCATTGCCAAAGGAACACTTGACAGTGAAAGTTGATGAAGAACTGCAATCAAAGATGCGCTCATGGGCAAACGATGATGTTGAGGAACCTGAGGAAGAGGTGAACGTTGCGACCGGTCCTGCACCTGAGGAAATTGACGTCAATTTGGCGAGAAAGCCGCGAACCCCTCAGCGAATCATACGTAGACGTAAGGGTACAACGTCACCTGCCAAACGAAACTCAATCGATGATGCTGCTAGGCAAATCGTTGACCTCCCTGTCTTGCCAGATAATCCGGGACAATCGAAATCGTTCGTACCTGTATCAGCGGAGATCAATCACACGCTTCCAAAGCCAAGTGCACCGAATTTACAGAAGACAATGAACAAGGCTGCATCGTCCAAGGCAGGAAAGCGGCTTGCGAATTTCCCTCCAATCAAATCCAGAAAAACCATCGCTACTCCGGTTCAGAAATCGGAGCAAGCCAACAAAAACATCCAACCATCCCCCCATGCCCGAGAACATGCTGCTTCTCAACAGCGTTTATCCGACAACAATAATGAGGAGGATAAGGCATGAGCATCGAGCGGACCAACCGATTGAAGATTGCTCTCCAAAAGGCAAAAGCTGGTCTCACAAACAATGATGATGTTTCTGAAAAAAATCCTTCGAGGCTTGGCCGACTTCTGAACAAAAAAGGGACACTCTCGCCGGAGCGACGGTTTATGCAATCGCAACCAATTCATGAACGCCCCATGATGGATGCCATCAGTCAAGAAGTCCTTGGAATGGAGGTTGAATACCAGCCTGCTTTAATATTGGAAAGTGCGCATCCTGTTTCTCGGCTAAAGGAACTACGTGAACGAAGTTTTGATGCAACGATTCCGGAAGGAAGCCTTGGTGACAAAATCGGGTTCTCGTCCTCTGGCCAGCCATTGTGGTCAACCATTCTTGATGAACAGCGAAATATGCCTTTGAATGCTCCTTCACAAGAATTAGCAACTCCGGTTCGTGGTGAACGGTTGCACCACAGCACCATTCTCAAAAGCCAAACAGACTGGCCAAAGCGTTTGCAAGTGAGTCAAAGGAAGACGTTCAAACATTGGAAGATAACAGCAGAGAACAAGCAGGCAACAACAACCTGTGAATCGATCATCGACAACCTCGGAGAACGCCACAATCCACACATCATTCTTGGCGAGAGAGAAGTAGGAAAAAGTCATCTTTTGCACGCAACCGGGCAGAGTGCCTTGCGCTATTTTGACGGGGACGTTCGTATTCTACGAGCGACTGAACTGCTTAGCAAAGATACTATTCCACAGGATTGGCATGAAGGGATTGCCTCCAGTTCGTTGTTGCTCCTTGACGATGTCCATTTAATCGCTGAGCATGAGAAGCATGCACAAAACGTAGGTTACATGATTGACCATGCATTGAATTTAGGCGTCCATGTTCTCGCCACCACAACATTACATCCGGAAAACTGGACCTCGTCCCGTTTGTGGGAGTTTTTCCGATATGCTTCGATATCAACCATTTACCCTGTTTCTCAAGCAAGTCTAGCGATTCACATTAAACAACAAGCCTCCTTGCTTGGTATGCTTTTCGAAGATGCACACACAATGGAGGTTTTGAATTACAGCGGCCAATCTTGGCGCGGTGTTGAAGCCGCCCTTTCGACCCTCAAAGACGCTCATGAACGAGGTCAAGAAATTCTCGATCCAGAGGACATTCTTGTCGTGCTCAATGGCAAATCAAGCAATACATTTGAGGTGGAAGACGCCGATGGAGATTCATCCATTTCCCTCGCATCGGACATTTTGAAGCGAGCAACAGACGTTGTATACTCAGATGTTGATGCGGGGGGCATCGAACTACATGCAACAACATTCGAAGAGCAAGAAGATGATTGGGAGCCCACCGTGGTTTCGGCTGAAGAGCTAAACACCGCCAATGACCTTCTTGAGATGCACATGAAAACCACACTTGAGGAACTAACTCCAGAAGCTCCAACCGTCCTTGATGTGCATTCGAACGATCAACATCTCACGCATCAACTCGGTCAATTGAAAGGCGCGGATATCGAGAGAACTGCTGATGTGTTGGTCGGAATCGATGCCTCCATCGATGAAGCCTTGGCTGAACGGGAGCGTATCATTGTACGCGATGATCTTCGACTCAGGCATCTTGAACAAATGATGGAAAATCTTCTGGAGCGAACAGCGCATGCTGATGCAGATGAGTTGATTGATATTGTTGACGAATTGCGCGTCATTGAACATGAACTCGGCCTGGTGAGCGAGGATGCAATGGAAGCATTTGACTTTGAAGATGAACAGATCAAGGTTGCCCGTCTTGCCCGAATAAAACCAACAACTCGACTCATGGGTGAAGAAGAATGAGGGGCGCTTGGTGGGCAGATGGGGTTCACTTTTCCTGTCAACCCGATTGTGGACGATGTTGTGATGAGCCAGGAGGCATCGTCTATCTCTCGAGAAACGATGTTCAACGAATTGCAGAGCATGCGAACTTGAGCGTACGGGATTATCTGAAAAAAGATTGCACAACCACGCTGGATGGCCGATACATTCTACGCTCGAATCAATCCGATGGCATATGCATCTACTTGGATGGAAAGAAACAGTGCGGTATCTATGAGGTACGACCTCAGCAATGCAAGGCTTTCCCATGGTGGGCAGAAAACCTTCGAAGCAAGCGCTCATGGAACAAGGTAAAATCAAGTTGTCCGGGATTGACTGCGGAAGATGCTATTTTGATTCGAGGCGAAGAAATTCGACTTCATGTTCATTCAGACAGACAATCAACACAGGGATTCAGAGTTTGGGAAGATGTTTGATTTCGTGTAGTTTCGTGCATTGAGGGTAACTTTCCCCGTCCTTTCCTTTATACGAATGACCGAAGTCGCTAACACCGGTGAGACCTTGAGTCAGGAAGTGGACAACTTACTTGAGTTAACGGAATCTCATCTCGACATTGGAATGCGTGGAGTTCCAGTGGGTACCTGCCGAACCTCCTTTGTCACACCGGGTGAAGGCGTCCATTACTGTGGATACCCGATAACTGAACTTGCCATGAAGGCACCAGAAGATGTGGTCTACCTCTTGCACAACAAGGAACTTCCAACCCCCGAACAGTCTGCAGCGTTCCGTGAAGATCTTTCGCAACGTGCAGCAATACCGGGCGATTTCGGTCCAATATTTTCATCCTTGCCTCAGGACGGGCATCCAATGGATTGGCTTGCAATCGGCATCCAAACCCTTGGAATGTGGGATTGCCAAAACGACTGGAAAGAAGACGCACTCAACCTCGTCGCTCGAATGCCACGCATGATGGGGCTTTTGTTTCGCTACCGAGAGGGGCGCGCTGATGGAATACCAGAGGACGACCCAAGCCTGTCCATGGTTGAACGGTTTAGCAACACACTGGACCTCGACGTTGACCAAGAAAAACTCAACCAAGTCCTCTCGGTCTATCTCGTCCTGCACATGGACCATGGTGGAGGGAATCTCTCAACATTTGTTGGCAAAGCGGTTGCAAGTGGTCACGCAACGCTGTATTCAGCAATGGCGAGTTCGATGAATGCCTTGAGTGGACCCCTTCACGGTCGAGCGAACCAATCATGCTTGGAATTCGTCCTGCGAGTCGGAACTTCCGACCCGGTTGAAGTTGAGAATTTTGTCCGAGGAGAGCTCGCCGCTCGACGACCTGTGTTTGGATTTGGTCACGCTGTTCTAAGGGCAGAAGATCCACGTGCGACCGCCCAGTTCGCCCTTGGTGAGAAGTTGTGTCCGGACGATGAGAACTTCAAAATTATTCGAACGCTGCGAGAAGTTGCTCCGAGAGTTTTAGCGGAAAACCCGAAGATTTCCAACCCCAATGCGAATGTCGATATTGCATCAGGAGCCTTGTTGCATCATGTAGGTCTCAAGGACCCAAATTACTACACCACCTTCTTTGGTTGGGCACGTGTAGCAGGAATCGGAGCGCAGATCTTTGACGAAAGAGTTGTTATGCGCAACGGAAAGGGCGTTCCTATTTATCGTCCGAAATACTTGGCACGGGAGCAAGCCCTTCGCCACGTCGATTGAT
>MDSW01075847.1_pt1 | contig 13544 bp, 10 predicted proteins | sample 811171 | NCBI WGS metagenome assembly MDSW01 (sample SAMN05326641, study PRJNA326480) | marine metagenome | isolation source: seawater | place: Atlantic Ocean: North West | collected 2012 | reverse complement strand
TTTCAATCCCCGCCCTCGACGCCTTTCAACTCCGCTTCTGACGCCTTTCAACTCCACCCCGACGTTCGCTTGTACGGAACGACCCTAAGATGAACGCCAACGAGCAAGAACGCCGGCTCATCCAAGCCGTCGTCGCGAAGACGGGCCCGCTCGTCGGCAAGTCCATCCGCGACATCAAATTCCGCACGCGGTATAACGCCGTCGTGTTGGCCGTTCACCGCGAGGGCGTGCGCGTGCACGCGAGAATCGGCGACGTCGTGTTACATCCCGGAGACGTCCTCCTCCTCGACGCGGGGCCGGATTTTCACCGAGAGGCGTCGCACGGCGGCAGCGGGTTCGCGCTCGTGTCCGTGCTCGAAGACTCCGCGCCGCCGCGCTTGCGGCTGCTCGTGCCGGTGCTCTTCATCGCGGTGGCGATGATCATCGCGTACACCGCGGGGCTCACCGAGCTGATCGTCGCCGCGCTGTTCGCCGCGGGGATCATGATGTGCGTCGGCGCGCTGTCGGGTACGTGTCGTTTTCATTACTCACGCGCCGGTTCCCGTGCCGCGACCGCGTCGGCGCGGTGATGAACGCCGTTCCTCGAGGACGGGCTGACGGACTTTCTCTCCCCCCGGCGTTCGTTTCTCTCCGTCGCTCTCTGTCGTCCAATGCCACAACATCCACACGGGTCATCAAATTACTAACCAATCACATCCCCTCCCGCCGCGTCGCCTACCAATCAAACGCCCCGCAGAGCAAGAAGCGCGAGACGCCATCAAGTGGGACGTCATCGTCACCATCGCCGCCGCGTTCGGGATCAGCAAAGCGCTTCAAAACAGCGGCGTCGCGAGCGCGGTGGCGAACAAGCTCGTGGACGCGGCGACCGCGTCCGGGACCGGCTACGTCGGCCTCCTCGTCGCGGTGTACCTCGCGACGTTTCTCATCAGCAACGTCGTCACGAACAACGCGGCGGCGGCGTTGATGTTTCCGATCGCCGCGGAAGCCGCCGAGATGCAGGGCGAGTCGCTTTTGAAGATCGCGTTCTGCGTCATGCTCGCCGCGAGCGCGAGTTTCATGTCGCCGTTCGGGTACCAGACGAACCTCATGGTGTACGGCCCGGGCGGGTACGTCTTCGCGGACTTTCTTCGGTTCGGATCGCCGATGCAAGTCGCGCAGTTGATCGTGAGCGTGACGGTGCTTGCGTTGGGGGAGGAGTGGTGGTGGACGTGCTGGCTGACGCTCTCCGGGTCGTTCGCGTTCGTGTGCGCGGTGATGACGCGGGAGAGGAACTACTGCGGGGAGGGCGTCGACGCCGTCGCGCGGTTCGCGCGAGGCGCGGTCGCGAAGTTGAAGAAACGACGCGACGGAGGCGGCGAAGGCGAAGGCGAAGATGGCTGGGAGAACGAAGAAGAAGAAGGCGAACCTCCTCCTCCGACGGCGGAGGCGAACGACGCGACGCGGTAGCGCAGAGTGTTCGTTTGACGTGATGTACTGACGTAATGTTACAACATGTGTGTTGGTACACGTCTTTCTTTCTCGTTCGTTCGTTCCTTCTGCGTTTGGTACAGACTAGTCGTCAATTCTTCGAAACACGTGATGATGATTGAATGATGAATTTTTGGTGCGCGTCGTCGACGCCCGGCCCCCCCCCCGTCCACTGGGTCCCGCGTCGCCTCGTCCGTTCGCGTCGTCGTTCGCGTCCGCGGTCGTGCCGTCGACGCGCGCGGTATTCGCCGCGCGTCGACCGCTCACGCTCTCGCGGGACGGTTCGTTCGTTCGTTCGCTCCGCCGCCGCCGCCGGTCCAGTTAGCCTCCAGCTGGCACACGCCATGATGAGGTAAAAAGCAACGACCCTGGAAGCCGGCGTCTCTCGCCCGTCGGTCGGGGCGCGAACCTACCCCCCCCCCTAGTGCTATAGTTTTGGTACAAGAGAGCCGCGGATCGCGTCTACGGATCCGCGTGCGACGTGCGGATCGTGAACGTCGTCTGCTGGTTCGCGTCCTCGAGGCCTGGCGCGCGGGAGGGGGAGGAGGAATCGCCGCGTCAGCGTCTCTTTCCGCGGGGAAAAAAAATACGGGAAGGAAAAAGCAACAATTACACCGCCGAAGGACAGCTCCGGGAACGGCGTATCGCGCGCGTCTGACTGATCCGTTCGAAACGCGCGAGGGAGGAAATCGATCGCGCGCACCCGCGGTGACCGCCGCGTCTTTCAGCGGCGACGAGCCGTGCGTGTTCGTGTACGCGAACCCGTACGCGAAGCCTCCGCCGAGGCACGCCTTGGCGAGGACGTTGTGGTTCCTCGCGAGCATCGAGCCGACGGTCATGACGTCGACGTGAGAGAGTTTGTTAAGGTTAAGCGGCGCGGAAGAGAGCGCGATGGAGAGCCGTCGCTTTTGAGGCGACGGACGGGGTCCGGTGGAATGGGTGATGGGATGATGCGCTGGCACCTTTTATTCAGCTTTCCATAGCAATTTCGTAGTACGATACGTGTTGTCCTGACTAAAAGCGCTGCCAGAATTTTAACCGTAAAATTCCCGATTTTTTTGGGATTTGCGCGCGAGCTGGATTTTTTTTGTGACTCAGCACTCGGACGCGCGCGTATGCGCAAACGCACTGATTTCGCGGGCGCGACCGGAGATTTGGTGGCGATACGGCACGAGCAAACAGTCAGAAGCATCGTTTCGTACGTAGTACGCGAGTAGTACGCGAGTAGTAGACGCGCGCGACGAGACGATACGCAGCAGCAGCGCAGCGTTCGATCGAGGCAGAACCTACCGCCCGCGTCGGAGCGCATCAACACCCGCTTCGTCGTGATGTCCGCCGTTGCCTCACTCGCGTCCGTCGCGACGCGCCTTTCGCGCGGGTGCGTCCTCCGCCGATCCGATCCGTCCCCGGTCGCGCGTCGTCTCTCGGCTCGGCGCGCGCGCGCCCCCTCCCTCGCGACGACCGTCGCTTTTATTCTCGCGTCGTCGTCGGTCGTCTCGCTCGTCGCGTCGCTCCGCGCGCGACGGCGGCGGCCGCGCCGCGCCTCTCGCGCCGCGCCCTCGAGCGCGCCCCCAGGAGTCTCCGTCGACGTCGCGACGGCGCGGAGGCGGCCGCGGCGCGTCGAGGGGCGCGCGCGCGCGTTGATATTTCTCTCCCCCAAAAGCGAAATCGTCCGCCTCTCTCCCGTCGCATACAACGACACTTTTCTTTTCCAAAACCCTGCCTTTTTCTGATGAGCGTCGCGGCGCGGTCGCCTCTATCCACGCCTCCCCCGCAGATCCGCGCCGGCGAAGACGAGACGCGCTTTCGCGGCCCGCCAGCTCCGCGCGACGGCGACGGAGGAGGGCGCGAAGAAGGAGGAGAACTTCTTCAAAGAAGGTCTCCCCGCGGTCATCATCAACAACACCGAGGCGCGTCCTCCCGCGAGACCACGTTCGTTCGGTTTGGAACGAAATCTCGCCGGCTGGAAAAAAATCACATCAATGAGGCGGCGGCGCGGTCTCTCAGTCTGCGCCCGCCGCCGCACCGAACCCCGCGCGAGTCCAAACCCTCTAAACCCTAAACCCTAAACCCCCTCCCCCCCCCAAAACCACCCGCAGGACCCCCTCGCGACCGTCGTCACCGTCGCGTTCGGAGACGTCCTCGGACAGCTCCTCGACACCGCCGCGTCGCTCAAATCGCTCGGCCTCAACATCGTCCGCGCCGAGGTGAGCGACACGACGGAGAGCGGCGTGAACAAGTTTTACATCACGGACGCGCGGACGAGCGAGAAGATCACGAAGAGCAAGACCCTGGAGCTCATCCGCATGACGATCATCAACAACATGCTGCAGTATCACCCGGAGGCGGCGGATTACCTCGTCGAGGGGCAGGCGCGTTCTGTTACCACACTGGTCCCCATACGACGGCGTTCGCGTTGTGAACTTCATCCCTTAAGGACTTTCTCTCCCGGCGCGCGTTGCGTTTCTCTCCGCGCGCCACCCCTCGCTTTCGACCCCGACGCACCGCGAATATTACGCCTTTCAACTCCGCTTCTGACGCCTTTCAACTCCGCCCTTTCAACTCTACCCTCGACCCTCGTCGACCAGCACATCGAGATGCCGGGCGACCGCGACGCGGACGCGAACCCGCTCGGCGCGCGCGTCGCGCCCGCGGTGAAGACGTCCGTCGTCGTCGATAACACGTCGGGGGCGCGGCAGAGCAAGCTGATCATCACGACGACCGACCGACCGGGGCTCGTCGTCGACATCGTCGCGACGTTGAAGGATCTATCTCTCAACGTCATCTCGGCGGAGATCGACACGATCGGTCCCAAGGCGTACGACATCGTCTACGTGACGTACCAGGGCGGCGCGCTGAACAAGAGCATGATCGAGCTCGTGACGAACGCGCTGACGTACCACCTCACCCGGCGCGATATCGAGAACAAGAACTCGGAGTCGTACTGACGAGACGGGGTAAGAGGTTGGAGGAGGAGGAGGAGGAGGCTGAGGAGGGGATGACTTTTTTTGGTTTGGATGATTTTAGATTTGCGGCGGCGGCGGCGGCGGCGGGGGCGGGGCGAGGGATCGATAGAGCGGGAGAGCGGGCGCGGGCGCGTCGAGCGCGCTCCCGCGGTGGGACGGGGACGATGGCGATCGAGGGGAAGCGTGACGCGACGCGCGCGATTTGATTTGTACTTCGAGGACGACTGGCGTTTGTCGCGAAGAGACTCACCCTCCCGTCGTTCGACACCACGTGCGTAGAGATCAGTGTTCGTCAGCGAGATCACGCTCACGATAAAACCCAGCCGCGGAAAGCGCGCGCTGCCGGCGCCGACGGATTCTCGGCCTCTTCCGCTCGTCGTCGCGCGCGTCCGCGCTCGTTGCGCGCCGCGCGGAGGCGAGTGCGGCACCACGCGCGCGAGGCGAGCGAGCGGTCGCCGCGAACGCGAACGGCGAAGGGGCGACCTCGCGCGAGGGGGAACGCGCGCGCGCGGGCCCCCGATTGGATCGATCGAGGGGCGGCGTCGATAAAAATATAATCGCGACGACGACGATGATGACGACGCCGCCGCCGACGGCCGCGTCGCCCTCGGCGACGACGCCGCGCGCGATCGCGCCGCGATGCTGCGCCTCGACGCGCGCGTCGTCGTCGCGCCTCGCGCGCTTCGGCGTCGTCGCCGCGCGCCTCCGCGTCGTGATCTCCCCGGCGCTCTCGTCGCGTCTTCGTCGACGCCATCGTCGCGACGACGAATCGTCCGGCGCGCATCGCGTCGCGCGTTGGGCCGTGGCCGTCCGCGCCGCCGCCGCCGCCGCCGCGCCCGACGATAACGCCGCGGGAGGAGGAGGAGAAGACGCCGGCGGCGGCTACGGCGCGCGACGGAAGGCGGAGAAGACCGAGGACGCGGAGAGGTGGATCAAGCTCGTGGACGGACGAAAGCTGCAGAGGAAGAACTGCACGGCGGAGGAGATCAGGGAGTACGAGCAGGAGCGGTACTTCAAGCGCAAGAGGGAGCGGGGGCAGCAGCGCGGCGGCGGCGGCGGCGGGGGGGGGAGAGTTCGCGGCGGCGCGGACCGCGACGGCGGGCAGGGGGATTACTGGCGCGGCGGGAGACAGCTCGACCGCGGCCGCGGCGGCGGCGGCGGCCGCGGCGGAGCCGGCTCCAGAGCCGGAGCCGGCGGCGGCGCCGGGGCGGGCGCGGGGTCCGGCGGACGGAGAGATCAAAACCCTAAACTCCCGCCGCCGAGCGCGGCGGGTCGGAAGCGCATCGAGACGAGCAAAGTCGCCAACGTCAAGATACTCGCCGCGGAGACGATCGACGACGTCCTCAATCTGATCGACGAGAACGTCGGGGACCTTCGCGCGCCGGCGTTCACCCCGATCAACTACAGCACGGTGTTTCACCGGCTCGGACGCCTGAACAAGGCGAACCGGCCTAACGCGAAGCAGCGACGATACCTAGAGAAGAGGGGCGCGGCGACGACCGGGCCGGGGGCGACCGCGTACGTCCCGCTCGCGCGAGACGCGCGGTTCGTGAAGCTTCAGATCGCGCTCGCGTCGGAGTTGAGGCTGCATCGCGAGAACCCGCCGCCGCTCGAGAGCGGGCACGGGATCTTCGGCGTCAGAGAGTGCTCGAGCATCCTGTGGGGGCTCGCGAACTGCGGATGCACGCTGCAGAGCCTCACGGAGTCGCCGCACGCGCCGGAGATGTTGCCGACGTTGCTGCAGATCATGCAAGACTTCGAGTCGAGCGCGTGGCAGTGTCAGGCGCGTTCTATCTCACACTGGTTCCCATACGACCCCGTCCGCGTGGTGAACGTCGTTTCTTAAGGACTTTTCCCGGCGCATCTCTCCGCCCATCACCCCTCGCTTTCAATACCCGCCCTCGACGCCTTTCAACTCCGACTGACGCCTATGAACTCCACCCCGACGTCGCTTTGTATGGACAATTCCTCGACCCTCAGAACGTCTCCAACAGCGTGTGGGCGCTCGCGACGATGCACATGGACGGCGACGAGTACCTCCCGATGGCGATGCTCGCACGTCTGGAGGAGCTCGTGCGCGTCAAGATGGACGAGTTCATCCCGCAGGGCGTCTCGAACTGCATCTGGGGGTTCGCGTCGTTGAACAAGAACAAAGGGCTAGAGCTGCGGCCGGACACCGTCTCGAGGTTCGGCGACGGCATCGTTCGGCTCGCGAGCGGGTTCAAGTCGATGGAGCTCTCGAACATCGTCTGGGCGATCGCGTCCATGAACCTCTCGGGGCTCTCGGGGGGGTTGCCCAGGGAGGTGATGGTCGCGCTGGACGACGCGATGTGTCGATCCATCGCGTCGGACCCCGACACGTTTTCGTCGCAGAGCGTCGCCAACACGCTGTGGGCCGCGGGGAACGCGCCTGACGTCGTGACGCTGTCCCCGCGACTCATGGACGCGCTCGCGAGCGTGTCGTGCGATAAGTTTCACACGTTCACGCCGCAAGGGATGACGAACACAATCTGGGGGTTCGCGTGCAACGGCCACCACCCGGGGGACGAGCTCATGGATAAGATGCGCGAAGCGTGGAAGCGAAGCGGCCACACCTACATCGTCACCGAGCTCGCGAACATCCTCTGGGCGTTCCACGTGCTCAAGACGTACCCGGGTCCCGAGTGCCTCGCCGTCGTCGGCGAGCGCATGCTGACGCTGACGGACGAGGACCTGCACGTCCAGACGCTGGCCAACATGATGTACTCGTTCGCGCAGTTTGAACATCTCCCCGGCCGCGCGACGATGGATCGCGTCGAAGATCTCTGCGCGCGAGCCTTCCGCAGCGCGGACGTGGGCGAGCCCGGGTCGGTCACGCCCGCGTCGAACTCGCTGTCGAACCTGATATGGGCGTTCGGGGTGCTGAAATACAAGCCCAGCGAGGAGTTCTTCGCCGCGTTCGACGCCGTCGTCTCGTCGACGCTCGGCGACTTCAACGACCAAGGCGTCTCCAACGTCCTCTTCACGTACGCCAACCTGAACCACAACCCGGGCGCGCAGCTCCTGGACGCGCTCGCGCGGCGATGCGCGGACTTCATATCCGTCTACGCGCCGCAGGGCGTCGCGAACACGGTGTGGGCGTGGGTGGTGCTCGACGGCGCGAAATATCCGCCGCCGGCGCTGCTTCAGCTCTACGCGGAGAGAATCTCGAAGACGCGAGACGAGGACTTTTCGAAGATCGATCGCGTGCAGCTGTTCCAGTCGCACCTCGCGCTGAAGCAGTTCTCCAATCACGACGGCGAGCTGCTGTCCGGGGAGATGCTGCGCTCGTGCGAGAGGGCGTGGATGGAGGTGAGCGCGGGCAACCTCACCATCAGCGCGATTCACAGAGACGTGAGCGAGACGCTGACGAGGATGGGGATACCGCACGAGATCGAATTCTTGACGTCGGACGGACTGTTCAGCGTGGACATCGCGCTGAGGGGGAGGAAGGTGGCGATCGAGGTGGACGGACCGTCGCACTTCTTCGCGAACAAGCGACGCGAGCGGATGGGCGCGGACTTGCTGAGGGCGGCGCTCATGCAGAGCAAAGGGTGGACGGTGCGCTCTCGTTTTTCGTTTTTTTCTTCTCTCTTTTCTCTCTTTTCTCTCTTTTCTCTCTTTTCGCGACCGGACCGGACCGGACCGGAGCCGCTCGTCTCGTCGTCGCGGTGATGCCAACTCATCCGAGGCTAATTGCGACCTCGCTTACCGCGAGCGCGCGTGAAGCTTTCAAAAACAGAACATCTAAGGCTGAGCGATTCTTTCTCGGTTCCTTCCTCGCGGTGTCTTCAAAAACGAACGAACGCTCTTCCCGCCGCCGACTGACGAAGCGCGCCGCCGCTCCCTCCCTCCCTCCCTCATCGCCGCCGTTCCAGGTCGTCTCCGTGCCGTGGTACGACTGGCCGTCGAAGTACGAATCGAAGCAGTCGGACCAGTGCGAGTACATGGCCGGCTTACTCTACGACGAGGCTGGTCTGTCCGTCAAGGACGCGTCGCAGGTTCTATCTCACACTGATCTCCATACGACCGCGTTGGCGTGGTGAACGCCGATCCTTAAGGACTTTCGCCCGCGCATCTCTCCGCCCATCCCTCGCGTTCAACGCCCGACCGCGACGCCTTTCAACTCCGCTTCTGACGCCTATGAACTCCACCCCTGACGCCTATGAACTCCACCCTGCGCAGGTCCCGGGCGGGGTGATGCTCACGAAGCGAACGGAGGGCGAGAAGAACGAGCACGGCGGCGGCGAAGACGACGACGACGACGAATTCGTCGGTTCGCGCGACGGACCGTCGCGAAGCAGCGTCGACTTCGACGACCTCGTCTCCGGGTTGGACTTCGGCGACGGCGACGGCGAAGGCGACGGCGCGGTGGGGGGGGACTTCCCGGTGACGACGCGGAGGCTGGGCGAGCCCGACATGCCTCGCGCGGGCGGCGGCGCTTCCTCGCGAGCGTCGACGTACAGAGAGACCGCGGACGAGATCCAGCGAACGCGCGAGGCGCGCATCGCGAGAGATTCTATGCCCGGGACGTGGCGACCGGGGCGGGGCGCCGCAGCCGCCGCGAACGCGGACGTCGCGCCGTACGGGATGAACATGGAGGCGCGCGGATCCGGATCCGGATCCGGACGCGGCGACGCGTCCGCGTGGCGACGCGAGCCCGTTCGCGAGCGCGCGCCGCGGCCGCGTCTCTCGCGGAACTCCGGCGCGGCGAACAACGACAAGCCCGCGTCGCTCGCGGCGACGCGGCGGTCGAACGCGCGCGCGGCGCCTCGAGGGATCGTGCAGCCGCTCCCGCCGCGCCCGGCGCGACGACGACTCGCGCCGCCGCTTCCGCCGCAGAACAACAACAAGGGCGCCTCCGCGACGGTGACGCGCGTCGACGTCGACGCGTCGACGTCCCCCGTCCGACGCCGCCGCGTCCGCGTCAGCGCGCCGGGCTCCGCGAACGACGCGGCGCTCGCCTCGCGTCCCTCCGCGTCGCTTCGAGCCGCGAGCGAGGGCGGGCGCGCGGCGGCCGCGCGGCAGCCGAGACGCGATCCGGGGGACGCGCTCCCTGGGGGGTTGCGCGGCGTCGGCGCGGCGTCGGTGGCGGCGTTGGCGTCGTTGGGGGTGACGACGGTCGGGGAGCTCGCGGGGATGAGCGACGCGGACGTGGAGACGGCGAAGACGCGCGCGCCGAAGCTGAAGCTGGGGCACTTGCGGAACGTCGCGCGCGTCGCCGTCGGAGCCGGCGAGGAGTGATGAAGGCGAGGCGCGCTGCATGCAGCGCGAGGGGAGGCGTCGAGGCGACGCGATGATGATAACGACGCCGGTTGGTTTGTTTTACAACGTACTCTTCCTGTCATCATTCAGGTGAAGAAACGAACGACGCGATCGACAGAACTCGCAGAACTCGCAGAACTCGTTCGTTCGTCTCACCCTCTCGACTTCTTCCCCCCTTTCGCGGCGGCCGCTTTCGCGCCAGATGCCCTCTCGCCGCAGATGCTGTCGACGATCGTCCCCCACGCCTCCGCCCTCGCCTCCACCGCCTTGGGCTGCGACACGAGCAGCCGCTTGAACGTCGGCGACCCCGCGAGCTTGATAAACGCAGCGAGCACCTTTTCTCGGCGCGGCAACACCTCCTTCTCGCTCCGCCCGGCGAACGCGTACATCACCGTGTCCCACAGCGCGACGTTGATCTCGCCGTTCTCGAAAAAGTCGCGGTAGAAGATCCCGCTCACGTCCGCCTCGCTCGGGCCCTTGCCCTTCTTCACCGGCGCCACCGGTCGAAACGCGCACTCCCCGAACACCTCCCACGCGATCTTGATCGCGCCGCGAAACGTCGCCGCCATCTCCTTCGCCTCCTGCGGCGTCATGTCCTTGTTCTCGCGGATCTCCTCGTTCAGCCACGACTTGATCGGCGAGCTGAACCCGCTCGGGGTCGTGCGCTGCATCGCGAAGAAGCGCAGGATGAGCTCGCGGTCCTTCATGCGCAAGTGCGGCTGGTTCGACCGGTAGCACGACAGCAGGTGCTCGTCCTCCGCGAGCTCGCAGAGGAGATCCGTGTACAACCCTTGGTAGATGCAGTTCCGGAGCTCTTGCTCGTTGAGCTGCGTCGCGCCCATGTTGAGACGCTCGAACACTTCGAAAACAAAGTCCGGCTGCGACTGCCGCGAGATGGTGTGCACGTTGAGCGGGTGGTCGAGGATGCGTTCTTTGAGTTCCTCCGGGAGGTCTTCGAACGTCTTGCCGTTGAGCTCGTCGAACACTTCCAGCCCCTTCAGCTTGAACTTAGTGCCGTCCGGGAACTCGCCCTGGATGAAGCTCCACACGGACGTCAGCCGCTGCTTCCCGTCCACGACCTCGAGGCACCCGCCGTCGACCTCGTGGAAGAACATCGTCGGGATCGGGATGTTGAGCATGAGCGACTCCACGAGCTTGGAAGCGGTGCGAACCGTCCACACGTATTCCCTCTGATACGACGGCCGCAGATTCACCTTGTTGCGATTGATCTTGTCGATGATGCTGTTCACCGTGAAGTCCGCCTTTTGTATCTGCAGCGACTTCGCGGCGAACTCCGCGCTGGCGCCGAAGAGGTCTTCCTCGAGCTCCTGTTGTTGCTTCGTGGGAATCGCCTTGGGCTGCGCGTTGTTTTTCCCGGGCAGCGCCTGCACCTTTTGCCACAGCCGCTCGTCGTTGCCCGCGAGCGCGATCGCTTCTTGCTCGAGCTCGTCCCACAGGTCTTTGTCCTGCGGCGGTGTAGGTTGGCGGGTTAGGGTTTAGGGTTCGTCGAGGGGTGGAGTTCAAAGGCGTCGACGGTTCACGGCGCGCGAGCCGCGATCGCGATTCGTTCGCGCGGCGGACGATCGATCGCTTCATCGCTCGAATCTCGCCGCGCGCTCTTTTTGCCGCCAAAATAATATCTGTCCGCGGCGATCGCATCGAGGCGCGGACGTCGCGCGGCATCGCGGAGGGAGAGACGCGCGGTGCGAACGACGCGAATAGGTGGCTCCTCGCGCACCTCTTGGTCGCCCAGGAGCGCGGCGCGAGGCGCCGCGCGCGACCGCGGCGCGATTCGCGCCGCCGGCGACGCGCGCGGCGCGTTTCGCGTCGCCGCCGTCGGCACAGAAGATCGCGCGGAGGAGGCGACGGCGCGCGAGGACGCGCCGGACGCGCGCGCGCGGACGACGCGCGCGGCGACCATCGCGCGAGGCGCGGCCGTGGTGGCGGCCATGACGGTGTGCGAGAGCGATGCGGTGCTCGAGCCTTCGTGCGACGATCGGTCCGCGCGAGGACGCGAGTGGCGCGCGACGTGGTCGACGAGCGCGAGGAGTCAAGTCGAGAAAAACGCCGAGTTGAGTTCATATCGTCTGATGACCGACCGCGCGTGCGGGCCTTCCGCGGGGGGCGAGACGGAGACGCCGCCGCCGGCGACGCCTCTCGACGGTCGAGCGAGCGATCGAAGAAAAAAAAATCCATCTCCATTACACGCGCGCGGAAGTCTCGGCCCATCGCGCGCGAACGACGCGTCGCCCTCGCGCGCGCTCCTCTTCCTCTCTCTACCCTCGCCCGCCGCGCGCGTCACAGCTGTGCGCCGAAAAAACACCACGCCAAACCGCTCCATCGTCATTCAGGGCCGTTCTATACAGGCGAAAGTCGGGGCGGAGTTGAAAGGCGTCAGTTGAAGTTGAAAGGCGTCGAAGGCGGGGATTGAAAGCGAGGGACCCTGGGCGGAGAGATGCGCCGGGAAAAGTCCTTAAGGATCGGCGTTCACCACGCCGACGCGGTCGTATGGGAACTAGTGTGAGATAGAACGCGCCTCAATCATCATCGTCACACCTTTTCCACCTCGTCCTCTTTCATGTGCGCGATGAACATCTTCCCCTTGTCGTTGCCCGGGATCGGGAACTGAATCTTCACCTCCAAGTTCGCGCTGATGTACACGCCGTCCAGGTCGTCCGCGCGCGAGTGCACCTCGCCCTCCATCCCGTTCAGGTCCACCGCCGCGCCTTTCATTCCCAACACGTGATACACGGTCACGCTCGACGTCACCTTGACCTTGTCGCCCTTCTCGAGCTTCGCGACGCACGGGGTCGCGAGCGATGCGGCGGCGCGCGGTCTGAGCGCGCGCGCGGGCGTCGCGACGCGGACGCTTTGGCCTGCGGGAGGATGAGGAGGAGGAGGAGGGATGGACGGGGGGTGAGCGGGACGATCGATCGGTCGATCGAACGACGCGACGATAGATCGGAAGAGGAAAAACGTGGAGGGGGAGCGGTCGGCTGGGTGGAGATCCCGCGCGGGCGAGCGCGCGGCGCGGGGGACCGACGCGGCGCGCGCGACGCGATCGCGCGGAGGACGCACCGACGAACGCGGACGTGGAGGACGTGATCGCCGCGTGAGACATCGTGACGACGTGCGAGCGCGCGGGGGGGTGTGCGAGCGGGCGACGCGGCGCATCCTTATCGCTGAGCTGGACGACGGAGCTGGATGATGACACACTACGGCACGGCGTTCGCGAGGCACTGCGATGAATGAAAGTTTTTCACCCACCCCTCGGTTTCAATATTTGATCGTGCCCTCTTTCAACCGACCGATGAACTTTTCTCATCGCCGCCGTTCTCCTTGTTAGCCTCGGACAGACCCGATGACGCCGCGCGAGAAGGACGTCGTCGACGTCGCGACGACGACCTCGAAGCGAAGCGACGTCGGGAAGCACAAGCGCGGGAGCGGGCGGCGCGCGCGCGAGAGGCACGACGACGCGTGGCGGAAGAAAAAGTGCGGCGACGGCGACGGCGACGACGTCGACGCGAACGACGACGACGCGCCGTTCGTCGCCGGCGGCCCGAGAGAGGCCGCGTCGTCGTCGTCGTCGCGCGGAGGATCGACCGCCGCGAAGACGTCGCCGGAGTGGGAGGACACGATCGCGTGGCTCGAGACGGAGCTCCGCGGTCTTCAGATCGCGCGCAACTACCCCCACATCCTCGACGACGCGCTCGTGATCCTCGCGCGATGGCGCGACGAGTTCCCTAAGGTGCGTTCTATACACTAGTCCCCATACGACCCCGTTCGCGAGGTGGACGCCGATCCTTAAGGACTTTCGCCGGCGCATCT
>MDSW01003490.1_pt1 | contig 13544 bp, 13 predicted proteins | sample 811171 | NCBI WGS metagenome assembly MDSW01 (sample SAMN05326641, study PRJNA326480) | marine metagenome | isolation source: seawater | place: Atlantic Ocean: North West | collected 2012 | reverse complement strand
GAGGAGGGGGAGGACGGCGGCGGCGAGCGGCCGAGGGTGCTGCTCAACTACGGCGAGCACGGGCGCGAGCTCATCACCGTGGACGTCGCCGTGGCGCTGGTGAGAGCGCTCGCCGAGGGCGGCGCGGATGCCGCGGCGCGACTGGCGCACGCGGAAGCGGGGGACGCCGCGCTCGTCGCCGCCGCGCTTCGACGCGCGATCTTCAAGATCGTGCCGATGGAGAACGTGAACGGGCGCGACGCGGTCGAGCGCGGGGAGTACTGCGAGCGCAAGAACGGCCGCGGCGTGGACACGAACAGGAACTTTGGCGTGGACTGGGGCGTGGTGCGTTCTATCTCACACTGGTTCCCATACGACCGCGTCGGCGTGGTGAACGCCGATCCTTAAGGACTTTTCCCGGCACATCTCTCCGCCCACCCCACGGTTTCAAACCCCGCCCTCGACGCCTTTCAACTCCAACTGACGCCTTTCAACTCCACCCTGACGTGACTCCTCAGCGCGCGCCGGATTACGACCCGAAGGAGGAGCACCCGGGCGCGCACGCGTTCAGCGAACCGGAGGCGATCGTCTTGAAAGAGCTCGTCGAGGAGTTTAAACCTCACGCGTGGGTGAACGTGCACAGCGGCATGGAAGCGCTGTTCATGCCGTTCGATCACAAGTCGGAGACGCCGACGGGCGCGGGCGCGGAGGCGATGGAGGAGACGCTGAAGAAGGCGCGTTCATGTTTAAACTGGTCCCCGTACGACCGCGTTCGCGTGGTGAACGCCGTTCCTTGAGGACTTCTCCCGGCGTTTCTCTCCGCCTATCCCTCGCTTTCAATCCCCGCCCGCGTTGCCTTTCAACTCCGCTTCTGACGCACCCCTGAACTCCACCCCGACTTCGCTTCGTACGGAACGGCCCTAAGATAAACGCGTGGCACTGCCGCGGGAGGTGCGTCGTCGGCGGCGGCGGGAAGGGCGTCGGGTACCTCGCGCACGGGACCGCGACGGACTGGATGTACGTCGCGCGGGGAGTCCCCGTGGCGTTCACGTGGGAGATTTACGGCGACGTGGACGCGCATTACGACGACTGCTTCGCGATGTTTAATCCAATCGGGAAGAGAGCGCACGACGACGTCGTCGAACGGTGGGTCGCCGCCGCGGTGACGCTCGTCCCGCTCCTGCGTCACCACCCGGACGTTCCGGCGATGGTCGGCGGCGAGAGGGCGTCGCCGACGAAGAAGCCTCCGGCCGCGGCCGCGGACGCGGAGAGGAGAAGCGCGGGAGGGGGCGGGGGCGGGACGGCGGCGCCGCGCGCGGGGAACGAGGCCGCCGCGTCGTCGTCGTCGTCGTCGTCGTCGTCCATCCCGCGGTTCGCGTTCGTCCTCGCGTGCGCGGCCGCGTGCGCGTGTTACCACTGCGCGGGACGGAGAAGACGCGGCAAGCGGGCGCGGAGCCCGCGCGGTCGAAGACTCGTCGGCCCGTTCGCGGTGTGATAGAGTAGAGTACACTAGAGGCGATGACGAAACGGCGCGAGTCAGTGAGTCTCTTCTCGTCGTTGATAAATCGCGAAGACTCCTCACACAGGTTGCGCGCGTCGTCGGGTCGGTCCCGTCCGTCCGACGCGCGGTCACAAATGACGCCCCGACCCGAGCCGCCCCGTTCGATATCGCGATCGACGATCGATGAACGCGCCCGGGCCGTCGTCGCGCGCGCGGTCGCCGCGTCTTCGCGGAGACGCGACGCGACCGCCTGTCAAAACACCCCAAACATCCCCCCACCCACCCGCCACCCACCCCAGTAATCATTCCCTCCCTTCCCGTCGTCTAAACTAGCTATTCGCCGAGGCGACGCGCGCGTCGTCCGTTTCGTTCCCTCGTCGTCGCGAGGGGGCGTGCGTCGTCGCTCGCTCAAAACTACCGACCGATCGCCCCCCCGCCCGCGGCGATCGCGCGTCCGCCGTTCAAACCCCCGTCCGTCCGTCGGCGCCCGCGGCTTAAAAGTCCTCGTCCAGAGAGAAGTTCGTGGTGCCGCCGTTCCCCCCCCCGAGCGATCCCATGACGCCGCTCTTCTGGTACTCCCCGACGCGCTTCTCGAAGAAGTTCGTCTTCCCCTGAAGAGAGATGAGCTCCATGAACTCGAACGGGTTCACCGTGTTGTATTCCTTCTCCAGCCCGAGTTGCCCGAGGAGGTGATCCGCGACGAACTCGATGTACTCGGACATGAGATCTTTGTTCATGCCGACGAGGGAGACCGGGAGGGCGTCGCAGACAAACTCCTTCTCGATCTCGACCGCCTCGCAGACGATCTGCCTCACGATGGAGACGTCCGGCTTGTTTTGCAGGTACGAGTAGAGCAGGCACGCGAAGTCGCGGTGGAGGCCTTCGTCGCGAGAGATGAGCTCGTTGCTGAACGTGAGCCCGGGCATCATCCCGCGCTTCTTGAGCCAGTAGATGGAGCAGAACGACCCGGAGAAGAAGATGCCCTCGATGCACGCGAACGCGATGAGGCGCTCGGCGAAAGTAGCGGAGCTGTGGGAAGGAAGGAAGGAAGGAAGGAAGGAAGGAAGGAAGGAAGGGGAGGAGGTGAGCGGGGGCGCCGGTTGGTTCAAAAATTGGTTGATTGTAGGCACCCGACGCGAGGGGCGTTCAAACGCGGCGGGCGGCGAGGAGACGCGACGCGACGCCGCGCACCTCTCGATCCACTTGAGCGCCCAGTCCGCCTTCTTCGCGACGCACGGGATGTTCTCCATCGCTTCGAAGAGGTACTTCTTCTGCGCGGCGTCCTTGATGTACGCGTCGATGAGGAGAGAGTACATCTCTGTAGGAGAGAGCGAGGGAGGAGGAAGAGGGGAGGTGAGTCGAGACGAGGCGACAACGGGAAAAACTTCGCGGTCGCGTGCAACGGCTGATGACGTCACGCGTGCGGGGGAACGTACCGCTGTGGATGTTCTCGATGGCGATCTGGAAGCCGTAGAACGCGCGGGCCTGATGGAATCGAGGAAGAACGGCGTCAGATTACGCTCGGGGTGCGCGTGCATCGAGATACCCGGGCGGCTCGCGCGCTCGAATTCAAAACCTCTCGCGTCGTCGCGGCGCGGGGAGAAAAAAACACGAAAAGCGAAAAGGACGCGCACCTCCGGAATCTGCACCTCGCCCATGAAGCGAACGCCGAGGTTCTCGAGGACGATGCCGTCGGACGCGGCGAAGAACGCGAGGATGTGAGAGATGAAGTGCTTCTCGTCGTCGCTGAGCTTCTCCCAGTGCTTCATGTCGTCGCTGAGGTCGACCTCCTCGGCTGCGAGAGAAAACGAGGCAACGTTCGGATTGTCAGATTTCCCGGGTTGCCAACTCGCCGGGGAAGCGCGCGATACGGCGCCGCGAGCACGATTCGAGGCGCGGAAACGCGCGAGAAAGCGAAAGGGGATGGGTTCGTCGCGCACCCGTCCAGAACGAAGCCTCGGCCTTCTTGTACATCTCCCAGATGTCCCCGTACTTGATGGGAAACATCGTGAAGCGCTCCGAACCCGCGGCGTCGAGGATGGGTTCGGGTTTGCGTTCCGCGAGGGCGTTAGACTCGGCGACCATGATGTCGGTGAGGTGTGTTCGTTGCTGGTGCGTGCGTGTTGTTGACGGTCGAACGAAGCGCGCGAGCGAAACGTCGATGTTCGTGTGATCCGGCGTGCGGGCGCGAGGCAGAGTGCCGTCGCGTGAGAGACGAACGCGAAAACTGTTCATTCGCAGTTCAAAAATCTGGGAGGTGACGTCGACGATACCACGGAAAGGACGCGTACGCAGTACGCGCCCACTTCCTATGGGCAAACGCAGTCGTCCTATCTAGAATCGCATACGAAAGTACGGCCGCGCGTAGTACACGATACCTCCGTGGGAATTCGCCTCGCTGCCGGTCTTAGGCGACGCCGGACGCGCTCGCGTCGCTCTCTACAAGCGCGCGTTCACACGCCCGACGTATACACACTCCATACAAACGTAATGGGGAAAGTGCACGGCTCTCTTGCCCGTGCCGGCAAGGTGCGCGTCCGCTCGCGCGCGTCGTCTCGTCGCGTCTCCGTCGTCGCTCTCCGCGCGCGCAATCGCTCGCTCGAGGAAGAAATCTCACCCGCGTCCCACCCCCCCTCCGGAAACCGCCGTCAATCGTAACAGGTGCGCGGTCAGACCCCGAAGGTCGCCAAGCAGGACAAGAAGAAGCTGCCCAAGGGTCGCGCCATCAAGCGTCTCAAGGTGCGCGTCGCTCGCATCGCTCGCGCGGCGTCCTCCTCGGACGAAGACCCTAACGATGTTTTTTCCTGCTCTCGGAGGCGGAAGAAATGCCGCGGCAGCGGCAGCGTCTCGGCCCCCGATCTCCCCCGCTGACCTCGCCGCTCCCCCCCGCCCCCGCATCCCGCGCCGCCACCCCTCAACAGTACAACCGCCGCTTCGTGAACGTCGTCGTCGGCCTCGGCAAGAAGCGCTCGCCCAACTCTAACGCGCAGTAAAGCGGCATCCCGAGCCCACGACGGTGACGACGAACGATGATGAACGTCGGTCGTGTGTGTCGCGCCCTGTGCCGGCGCGTCGGGAACGGGTTAGCGCGGAATAGCATCAGTAGTAACACGACGCGGCGGGTCGGGCACGGGGTGTTCGACGCGCCTCGGTCCGTCTTCGTCTCGGCCGTCGGTCGCGGCGACGCAGGTACGTCGCCCTCCGGCCCCGCGCCTCGCGCGGTTCGTTTCGTCCGCCGCGATGAAAGAAACCCTAGCAGCGGAGAGCACACGCGTCGAACGCGTCGACGACGGACTCGAACTCGACGACTGACGCCTCCTCCCCCGTCCATCCCGCAGACGACGACGAGAAAGAGGGCGGAGCGGCGGTCGGCGAGGCCGCGCGTGTCCGGTCGGTCGAGCTCGGGGGCGACCTCGAGGACGACGCGGACGTCTACGCCGAGCGGCGCAGCTCGAGGGACCCTTCGGAGATGAAGCCCGAGCTCGTGCGCCGGTACGTCTCTTCGGAGCACTTCAACGCGCGCGAGAGGGCCAAGGCGGAGCGCGCGGAGATCCGCGCGGGGTTCCAGCTGCATCCGCACGACGTCGGCGGGAGCGAGGTGCAGATCGCGCAGCTGTCGCATAAGATATCGCACCTCACGGAGCACTTCAAGGCGCGCCGGAAGGACGTGCACTCGCGCATGGGACTGCAGCGGATGCTGGAGCGTCGAAAGAAGCTCATGCGGTATCTGCGACGCACGAACGGGGACTCGTACGGGGACGTGATCTTTCGTCTCGGGTTGAAAGATCCGAAGACGAACGACCCCGCGGGCGGCAAGTACGCGTATCGCGACGAGCAGATTCGCGCGCGGCTGAGAAAGAAGGGGAAGAAGTGACGAGGAGCGAACGGATGGACGGTGACTGTCTCGATTTGCGTTCGCGGCGGCGGCGTCCGAGGGCGCGGGCGCGTCGCGGGGCGAGGGTTTGGGGTGAGAGTTTGCGGGTCGCGTTTCGCTCGGGGTATCATCTCGTGGGAACGCGTCGTTGTAACGCGAGCGAAACGTCTTTTCTTTTGAGATTCGTCGTCGTCGAGGCGTCGCGCGGTCGCGAGGCGCGGTCGCGACGTCGCGGAGCGCGCGGCATCGGGGCGCCGGTCTTCAAGTCTGTTCCGGTGCCCATGTGAGCCACTTCCAGTCTCGCTCCCGTTCAAATCTCAGCGCGCGTTCCCCCCCGCGGCCGGGCGGGCTTGATGCTGAGGAACGCGCTTCGGACGTGCGCGTCGTGTTCCGCGTCGTCGTTGAGTGGTGACTGCGCGATTCGAGCGCGCGTCATGAGCGGCGTCGCCGCGTCGTGCGCGTCGAGCGCGCCCCAAAGCTTCCGCGTCGGTCTCGTCGTCGCGCGCGAGAAGCGATGCTCCGCGAACGCGCATCGCGCGCGCGCGCGCGGGAACGCGACCGCCGCGGCCGCCGCGGCGAGGAAACCGAGGTCGACGAAGCTCGCGCCGACGCCGACGCCGACGCCGACGCCGACGCTGACGGCGCTGCGCGGCCGCGTCGTCGCGTCCTCGGCGAGCGAGGACGTCGCCGCGCGCGAGCGCGTCGTCGAAGAGGAGCGCGCGCCCAACGGATGGTTTCTCGTCGGGTGCGACTCCGACGCCGGCGGCGCGCTCGCGGTCGTCCGCGGCCCTTCCACGGGCGTGATCACCTCCGTGGACGTCATCGACGCGCCGACGATGAAGGTGGAGGTCAACGGCCGCGCGCGCGTGCGCTTAGACGTCGACGCGATGTGCGCGGCGGTGCGCGATTTGCGCCTTCCCCCGGGCACCGTCGCGCACGTGGAAGAGGGCGGCGTGGAATACGGCTTCAGCGCGCAGACCGCGTTCGTGCAGGGGTACAACTTCGGTCTGTGGAAGGGCGTGTTAGCGTCCGCGGGGTTGACTGTCGTCGTCGTGAAGCCGCAGGCGTGGAAGTGGGCGTTGGGTCTCGCGCGCAAGGGCGCGGGGGGGAGCAAAGACGAGTCGCGCGCGATGGCAAAAGCGCTGTTTCCCGAGGTGGAGGACGCGCTGAAGCGAAAGAAAGATCACGGCCGCGCGGAGTCGCTGCTGATCGCGGCGTACGGGCACATGGCCGCGAACGCGCGGCACGTCGGCGGCGCGAGCGACCCTCTCTGCGCGCGCGTGCGAGACATGGTCGCGGGGGCGGTTGAACGCGAAGAAAACGAAGACGCGAGCGACGCCGGCGACGGGACGTCGTCGAGGCCGGGCGGGCTGCGCGCGCGCCTCGGCCCGGACGACCCGCTGCCGTACTTTGGTCCGTACTTTGGCATGACCGGGAAGGAGCTCTCGAGGGAGGCGAAGTCGAGGGGGCTGAAGTGCACGGGGAAGAAGATGGAGCTCGTCGAACGGTTGGAGGCGGCGGACTTGGCGACCGCGGCGAGGGGTGAGAGGGAACGGGAACGCGGCACCCTGGAAGACGGAACGTCAACCGTCGCGACGACCGGCGCGGACGACGTCGCGGAGGAGGCGAGCGGCGAGCGTTTCGCGAAGGAAGCGAGCGCGTAGCGTGTAGCGTGTATGATGAGTGAAGGAGGCCGCTCGACGCCGCCGTCCGTAAACGCCGACCGACGACTTCTGTGTACAGCTTGAACGTGTTATCCGCCGCTCAGCTCGACATCACTTCACGCCGCGCGCGGCGTCGGCATGGCGTCGAGCGCGCGCGTCACCGCGCTCCCGTCGCGCGTCGGCCGCGTCGCGACGCGCGGGGGAACCGCCGCTCCGGCTCCGGCGGCGAATAAGGCGGCGGCGCGCCTCGCGTCGCCGGCGCGCGCGTCGGCGTCGCGCGGAGGATCGCGCGTCCGGACGAACGCGGCGGAGATGATGGGCGTGCCGCTGTACCCGGACGACCTTCTCGAGGTGCGACGCGCGCCTCGCCGGGCGTCGCGGCGCGCGCGCGTCCTTCTCGCGCGCGCGGTCCAGTCCAGTCCAGTCGTCGCCTCGACGCTCCGGGGCGTGCTCTCGTCGTTCGTTCGTCGCTCTCGATCTCATCGTTCCGTCCTCTTCCAACCATCTCGCGTCGTCGCAGGCGTGCGCGCCGTGGGGTAACGTGTGCGTCGTCGCGGGCACGCACTACATCCCCATCGCGCTGCCGTCCATCTTAGGCACGGTTTTCCTCCTCGCGCCGCTCGTGGCGATATTCCTCAAGCTTCAAGCCGCGGAGACGCGCGTGCGGACGCTCGAGGAGGAGCTCGCGAAGGTCGCCGCGAACGTTGATGGGAATAAAAAATTATTATAACGAAGGAAAGGCAGTACGACGCGACCGCGACTGGTTACTTCTTGAAGAGCCCCGAGATGGCGTCCTTGACCGCGTCGCGCGTCTCCTGCTTCCCCCCGAGCGCGAACCCGCCCGCGAACGCGACCGCGCTCATCCCGACCGCGCACGCCGTCAGCGCGCCCGCGGACCACCCGCTGCGAACGCCGTCGCCGCTCGAGAAACGCGTCGTCGATCCGAATCCGTCCTCCCCTCGTCGCCGCGTCGGCGGCGCGGGCGGCGGCGGCGGCCCCCCCGCGCGGTGCGCCTTCTCCAACCGCTTCGCCGCGGTCCAGCTCTCCTTCTCCGCGGCTCTGCTCGGGCACGGCCCCGCCGCGGGACCGAACGAGTACGGGCATCGTCGCTTGACCTTATCCGCGGCGCCGCGCACGGCGGCGGCGAGCGAGACGCGGAAGGTGTTTGGCTCGCCCGCCAGCGCCGCGTTGCCCGCGCCGAAGCGCCGCTCGCACATGCAGCCGAGCATGATGACGTCGAAGACGAGGTCGCCGAGCTCGTCCTGGACGCGCTTACGCGCGGCGACCGCGAGCTCGGACTTTGGGCCGGTCGCGCCGGGGGAGGAGGACGCGCCGTCGGCGTCCGATGCGTCCGTCGCGTCCGTCGCGTCCGTCGCCGTCGCCGTCGCCATCGCATCCTCCGCGGCGCGGATCTCCTCCTCGACCTCCGCGAGTTCCTGCGAGCGAGAGAGGGGATGAGGAACGGGACGGGACGCGCGGGGTCGAGTCAGTCGCGGAGTCGCCACGAGGGAGGGACGGGCGGCGTATGCGACGGGAGGAGGGGGCTCGGGGGGATCGGACGACGACGCGCGCGATCGCGTCGCGCACGCACCGAGAGCGTCCACTCGACCATCTGATGCGCGTCCACCTCCTGGCACCAGAACGTGCCGTTCGCCTCGACCGGGGCCATGACCCGGCGGGTGACTTCGAGGAGGTCGCACAGCGACGCGCGCGCGGGCGCGTCCGCGTCCTTCATCGCGGCGGAGACGGGGAGCGCGCGCGACGACGAGTGCGCGCGAAGCGTCGCGAACGCGATCAGAACGTCAACTTCGCTCGCTCGCGCTCGCGTTCGTCAAACGGTCGTCCCGAACTAAGGCGTCCTCGGACGACGCGATGACGCGCCCTCGCGGGGCGACGACGGCGCGCCGCCGCACTTCGACGCGCGCGCGGCAGCGCGACTCCGCGACCGCCGCGCCCGCCGCGCCCGCCGCGCCGGCGAGAGACCAACCCGCGAGACGCCCGCGGCCCGCGGACCCTCGCGCGCGTCGACTCGGCCGAGGGAACGAAGGCGCGATCGAGAAGAAACATTCACGATGACGCCGACGACGACCCCGGACGAGGAGACGAGGAGGAAGCCTCCGCCGGCGGGTTTCAAGGAGGAGCTTCCCGAGCGCGTCATCGCGGCGTCGCGCCGCCCCGACGGATCGATGCGCAAGGAGATACGCGTGCGCGCGGGGTACGTGAACCAGGACGAGGTGCGGCGGTACGTCGTCAGAGGCGCGAGGGGTCGCGGCGACGCCGCGGGCGGCGGCGGCGGCGGCGGAGGGGGAGCGGGCGGCGTTCCCGGAGCGTTCGCGGAGGAGGCGAAGAGCGACGCCGCGAGGAAGAACGCGAGGAAGAAGGCGGCGAAGAAAGAGAAGGAGAAAGAGAAAGAGAAGGACGCGAGAGCGAAGTCGGGCGAGGGAGGAGACGAAGAGAAGAAGACGAAGACGACCCCCCCTGCCGCCGCCGCCGCCGCCGCCGCCGCGCCCGAGGACGAGGACCCGGCGCGCGCGCTCTCGAAACGCACGCGCGCGGCGAAGAAAAAGGTCAGGGCTTGCGAGGACCTCGCCGCGAGAGCGCGCGACGGCGCGGATCTGGACGACGACCAGAGAGCGAAGCTGGAGAAGATGGCCGCGTTCGCCGCGGAGGCGGAGGCGCTCGAGCGACAGCTGGCGGCGCTCTCCACCGGCGGCGGCGGCGACGGCGACGCGACGACCGGCGCCGGCGCGACGCTCGCGCGCCCCTAGCGTAGACGTCTAGCGAACGAGGATCACGACGAGCGTCCTCTCGACGGCCGAGAGCTTCATCGCGCGCGGCGGCGCGTCCGTCGGACGCTCGCCGCGCGCAGCCGCGGCAGTGTCGCCAGCACTGGTAGTGGCGCCAGTGCATCGCCATCGCCCTGCCAGCCGCGTCATCACGCCCCCGTTATCTGATCTTCGCTCCCGCTGCCCGTCGAGCGTCACACCGCCGCTCCCGTCGCGGGCTGCGATGTCGTGCGCGTCGTGCCGCGCGCCGCGCGCGCCGACGGCGTCGTCGTCGCGCCGCGGTCGCGCGTCGCCGTCCTCGCGGTCGCCGCCCGCGTCGCGGCCGTCCGCGCGTCGAGATCTCGCGAGCACCGCCGCTCGCGGAGAAAAATGTGTTCGTCGTCGACGCGACGCCGTCGCGACGGACGCCTCGCCCGCGGGCACGCTCGTGCTCACCTCCCCCGAAGGCTGGGACGTGTCGTACGGCACGGAGACGCAGCTCTCCGAGATCAGCGACGTCCAGGCGACGTCATTCTTCGAGCCGAGCGCGTTGCCGCTGCTCGATCCTTTCCTCCTGGAGTCCTTCCGCGGCGACGTGTCCACGACGCTCGGGAGGAAGTACGAGTACCTGGACAGCCGTCGGTTCGCGCCGCTGGTGACGACCGCGTCGCGCGACGACGAGGACGAGTCATCCGCCACGCGACGGTGGCCGTCGAACGCGAGCTCGGACGAGCGGCCGAGGCCGGTCGTGGGCGTCGTGGAGCTGTCCATCCAGAGGGACGACGACGTGCTCAAGTTTTTATCCAACGCCGCGAGCAAGTTCTCGCCGTGCTACGGCGACGACGGCGACGACGCGTGCGACGCCGCGAGCGGGGACGACTGGAACGACGGCTTGGGGACGAACGGCGGGGACATGCAGCGGTGGGCGGACGCGAGGCGCGCGAGGATGAACGCGGAAGAGGACGCCGCGGCGGCGGCGACGACGGCGACGACGACGCGCGCGCCGACGCGCTCCCCGCGGCCCGGACGCTGGCGCGGCGGCGCCCCCGCGGACGAGTACGCGTACGTCTCGTGCATGTGCGTCGCGGACGCGTACCGAAGACGCGGCATCGCGGACGCGCTCATGAACGCCGCCGAGGAGATCACGCTGCGATGGGGCTACGACGTCGCGTGTCTCCACGTGTACCAACGCAACGCGGGCGCCATCGCGTTGTACCGCCGCCGAGGGTACGAGATCGTGGACGACGGGTGCCCGCCGTTCGACGCGATGCTCGGGAAGCGGCGGTTTCTCATGATGAAGCGTTTGCGGGGGCGGGTCGTCGGGGAGGAGTATCAGGATATCGACTGAGTGACGACCGCGACGGATGGACGAGAACGTCGCCCGTCGTACCACACTACTAGAGCTAGGACTACATGTAACCGACCCGCCGCGTGCGTTACATAACGTTCGCGTCGCGTCGCGTCACGACGGCCCGCCTTCCGCGCCTTTCAGCCGCACCGTGAACGCCACCTTCGCCCCCCCTCCCGGCGACAGCGGCGTCGTCTCCGCCGAGACGTTCGACTCCAATCCCAGCGCCGCCAGCGTCCCTCGAATCACGCCGCACGGGAACGCCGCGCGCGCGTCGCACTCCGCGCGCGCGATCGCCGCCTCCTCCTCGAGCGTCCGCCCCGCCGCTCGCACGCGGCGCATCCACGCGAACGACTCGTCCGTGAGTACGTACACGCCGCGGTTGTTGGTCTTGAGGTTGTCAACGCGTTTTTTGAAGCACCGCGTCCACCAGTCCTTGCACACGAACAGGATCGCTTCGGTGGGCTCCGTGAACCGCGTCGCGCGGTCTCGCGTGTATCTGCGTCGGAGCGTGCGTGCGCGGCGTCAGGAAGGGTCGCGCCGCGTCGCGTCGACGAAGGGATCGGAAGGGGACGGGCGGCGTGGAGTGGTGGACGGAGGAAGCGATCGAGGGGACGAGACTTTGTTGGACGGACGCGCGCGCACCGCTCCGCGAGCTTCACGCCGACGTCGAACCCCGCGCGCGTCATGACCCTCCTCCCGTCCTCCCCTCGCTCGCGCTGCGCGTTCACGAGCTCCGCGAGAAGGAACTCGAGCGCGGCCTCGGAGACCTCGCCTCCGCGATCGCTCGCGCTCGGCGCGGGCGACGCCATCCCGCGCGCGGCGCGTCGAGATCTCTGACGACGAGGTCAGACGTTTGCGCGTTTCCTTTCTGTTCGTCGTCGTTCAGAACGCGAGACGCGATGGTGGCGGCGGCGGCGGCGCTGTCGCTGTCGTACCTCAGCGTCGGATGCAACCGCGCCGTGCGCGCCGGGGACTGGTCCGCGGAGGACTGCGAGGGCGGCGAGCTGTACGCGTACGGCGCGCACGATCGCGTGGTGATATACGACCCGTCGAGCGCGCGCGCGCTTCGCACGACGCCGCCCGCGCATTCCGGGCGCGTGAGCTGCGTGCGATGGATCCCCGGCGGCAGAGGACGCTGGCTCGTCAGCGGCGGCGCCGACGGCGCGGTGATCGTCTGGCGCAGAGAGGACGATCCCGAGGAAGGCGTTCACGACCGCGGCGACGCGCACGCGTGGCGCGCGGTCGCGCGAGGGACGCACGCCGGCCCGGTCACGGACGTCGCGACGCACGTCGTCCGCGACGGCTCCGGCGCGCCCGGCGCGCCGGAGCGCCACCTCATCGTCTCCACCGCGCACGACTGCGTCGTCCGCGCGTGGCTCGCGGACCTCGCGTTCTTGCGCATCGCGTGCGCGTCGGACGACGCCGACGCGGCGCGATCGCCGCCGCCGCCGCTCAGCCTTCGATCGGTCGGCGAGCTCGAGATGCCCCGCGGCCGCGCGCCCCTCTGCGCGGCGGTACACCGCGCGCCCGCGCGGGGGCCTGGCCGAGCGGGGCCCGCGACTACTGACGGAGACAACGTCCTCGTCCTCGCGATCGGATGCGCGGACGGCGCGGTGAAGATCTTCGCGTGCGATGCGGACGACGTCAGGGACGCGTACACGCGTTTGCGACTAGAGGACCTCGCGACGTTGGACGGGCACGCGGATTGGGTCCGTGGGGTGACGATGACGCCGGACGCGGAGGACGCGTTTGAAGATGGAACGTCAACCGGCGCGACCAACCCCAACAACCCCGGTCTGCTCCTCGCGAGCGCGTCGCAGGATAGGACCGCGCGGATATGGCGGCTCGAGCTCGCGGAGGTTGGGGACGGCGACGACGGCGGGAAGGACGGCGTCGACGACGAAACGCCGGCGTTCGCGAAGCTCGCGGCGCCGCCGCGGCCGCCGGCGAGAACGTTCGGAGGGACGACGCGTCTCAAGACGCGCCTGGAAGCGCTTCTCGTCGGGCACGAGGACTGGGTGCTCTCCGCGACGTGGCGGCCGAGGCGCGGCGGCGGGGGCCCGGGTCGCCCGTCGCTGCTGACGTCGAGCATGGACCGCTCGCTGACGCTCTGGGTCGCGTCGGACAGCGGCGCCGGGCGAGACGCCGCCGCCGCGGGCGGCGGCGGCAGCGTCTGGATGGCCGCGGCGTCCATGGGCGAGGCCGCGGCGTCGTGCCTGGGGTTCTACGGCGCCGCGTTCAACCGGACGGGCGACCGGATCATCGCGCACTCGCACGGCGGCGCGCTGCACGCGTGGAGGGAGGAAGACGCGGACGGGGTGAGACTGCTTCCCATACGACCCCGTTCGCGTGGTGAACGCCATTCCTTAAGGACTTTCCCCGTCGTCACTCTTCACCCGCGCTTCCCTTT
>MDSW01213028.1_pt1 | contig 13547 bp, 14 predicted proteins | sample 811171 | NCBI WGS metagenome assembly MDSW01 (sample SAMN05326641, study PRJNA326480) | marine metagenome | isolation source: seawater | place: Atlantic Ocean: North West | collected 2012 | reverse complement strand
TCAAAACACATACAGAGCCTTGGAGAACAAGAAGCTGCTTTGACAGGGGAATACCAGCAAAAAGTGCAAGAGTTCACGGCAAATGAGGCAGCATATGATGACTTGATAAAACAAGATAAATATGCAGAGATAAAATCATTAGAACAAAGAATTCAAGTATTTCGAGAAGATGCTCAACAATCCGTGCAAAAGAAACAACTAGATTTAATGGAGCCAATAAATAAAAAAGCTATACAAGCTATTGAAGATGTTGCTACAGAAGGAGGATATACCTATATATTTGATAAAGCAGCAGTTCTATATGCAAAAGAGAGTGAAAATATTTTATCTCTTGTAAAGAAAAAATTAGGCCTATAATACAAAGAATTCTCAATAAAAAATAAGATAGTAAGAGGTTCTATTTTTATATTCTTTTCTTATGAAAAATGCTCCTATTGGCATATTTGATTCAGGAATTGGTGGACTTACAATTGCAAATGCAATTAAAACAGCACTCCCAAATGAAAATATCATCTATTTTGGAGACACTAAACATTTGCCTTATGGAGAGAAATCAAAAACAGCAATACAAAATTTTAGCAAGAACATAATAAATTTCTTAATTCAAAAAAAATGCAAAATAATTGTCATTGCTTGTAATTCTGCATCATCAGTTGCTGAAAAAAACATAGTCAAAAAACAAGAACAGACACTGATTTTTAATGTCATAGAGCCTATTGTAGAAGAAATAAAACAAAAATACTCAAATTCTAATATTGGTGTTATCGGAACAAAAGCAACAATTACTTCTGACATTTACAAGCAAAAAATAAAAGAATCCTGCAAAAATGTAAATGTTAAATCATTAGCAACTCCTCTTTTAGCCCCTATGATTGAAGAAGGATTCATCAATGGGACAATAAGTAATACCGTTATCACTAATTATTTATCAAATAAGAAGCTGAAAAATCTTGACCATCTAATCTTGGCGTGTACACATTATCCGCTAATACAAAAAGAGATAGAAAAATATTATAATAATAGTGTTAATGTCATTGATTCTTCTAACATTGTGGCAAAATATATTCTACAGAAATTAACGCATAAAAAACTACTGAATAAAGAAAAATTAAACGAACATCATTTTTATGTATCTAATTACACAAAATCGTTTGAAAAAAGTGCAAAATTCTTTTTTAACGAAGCTATTAAACTCAAAGAAGTGACTCTATACTAAGCAGAAAACCAAGACGAATATTTAACATAGTTTTCTGATGATTCTTTAATAACTCCTGCTATTTCCTTCTGATTTATCTCTTTCACCTTTTTAGCCGGAACGCCTGCATAAATTGTTCCCGATTTAATGCGAGTTCCTTCCAAAACAACAGCGCCTGCAGCTACAATGGAATTACTCTCTACAACAACCCCATCCATTAAAATTGCTCCCATTCCAATAAGCACATTATCATTTATTATACATCCATGAATCAATGCATTATGTCCAATAGTAATATTATCACCTAAAATAGTGGGAGCTTTCTGATAAGTACAATGGATAACTACTCCATCTTGTATATTTACTTTGCTACCTATCTTAATAAAATTTACATCTGCTCTTATAACTGCTGAAAACCAGACACTACAATTGTCCCCCATAGTTACTTCTCCTACTACTGTTGCATTTTCTGCCAAATAAACATTTTCACCAAAAACAGGACGCATACCTTTTACTTCTTTTATTAATGCCATACTATAGTTTGTTTGTATTTTTACACAAAAATAAACATTATGAATTATAGTATCTACGCTGAAAGCACCCCAAATCCAGAAGTAATGAAATTTGTTGCAAACAGAATGCTTGCAGATAAAAGTATTGAAATTAAAACCTTAAAAGATGCTAAAGGGATCTCGATAGCAGAAGAATTGTTGAAATTCCCTTTTATAAAAAGCATCTATTTAAGCTCAAATTTTATATCTGTGTCAAAGATTGAAACTGTTAAATGGGAAGATATCGCAATGCAATTAAGAATTTTTATTGTAGATCATTTAAATAGTAATGAGATAAAAAATTACACTCAAAACATTCAAGAATCTGTTCCCAATTCTACAAAAAATTATAATGAACAAGACGTGATTAATAAGCAGTTTACTGATTAAGAGCTAAATATTATACAAGTATTGGAAAAATATATTGCTCCGGCAATTGAAGCTGACGGGGGGGCGATAACCCTGAATTACTATAAAGATAATATTGTTTGTGTTGATTTAAAAGGTGCCTGTAGCGGGTGTCCTTCTTCAACTAGCACTCTTAAAGGAGGAATAGAAAACTTATTAAAAGAAAAAATAAACCCAAATATTGAAGTTATCTCTAATGAAAAATAAACTTTCAATACTTTTCATGCTGATATATTGCATTAATTTGAAAGCGCAAGAAAAAAAAACCACTTTTGGATTACAATATAAGCCAATAATTCCTGCTGCATATTTTAACTCCTCTGAAATTATAAAAGACTCTAATGGATATGGGTTTAATCTAAATCCAAAGTATAGTAATTCATTTGGGATGATACTAAGACAAAAAATAAATAATACATTTTCCCTAGAATCTGGATTAAACTATATCCAAAGGAATTATCAACTTAAAATAATAAAAAACACAATTAATTTAGAAGCGGAAACTTTTTTTGGTATAAGATCATATGAAGTCCCTTTACAATTGCTTATCTATGTGCGTGCATCTAAACATTGGCACCTTAATGTAGCATTTGGTATTTCACACAATGTACTAACTTCTGACATTAAATCATATGCTGAAGAAAATACATATTTTTTTCAGAATACTTATAGAAAAAATGGAGGATATCGAGCCTTACTTGCGAATGTTGGGATGGAATATAGAACTAATAAAAAAGGATATTATTATATTGGTACTAGCTTACATAGGCCTTGGAGAGAAATCGCCAGAAGCTATCCTGAATATAATGATGGGGAGCATATATTTAATAACGAAAGTGACTTCTTTTTAGAAATGCTAGGGTCCTTTATAACAATTGATTTACGATACTTTTTTGCAGAATAAAAGATAATAAATATACTCCCAAGAAGATTTAGGAGTGTAATTTTTCTTTTTTAGCTAATAACTCATCATCACTCTCGACATTCTCTTCATCAGGCAAGCAGCAATCTACAGGGCAAACAGCTGCACACTGAGGTTCTTCATGAAAACCTATGCACTCTGTACATTTTTCTGTTGCTATATAAAAGGTTTCATCAGAGAACGCATCTCTTTCTTTATCATCTGCCATTGTAGTTCCATCAGATAATCTCCATACCTCATCAGGGGGATATATAGCTTGATTAGGGCATTCTGGTTCACATGCTTCACAATTAATACAATCTTCTGTTATTTTAATAGCCATTTGTGCAAAATTAACATACAAAATTAATTTTTTATTACTATTTCATGCCAAACAAAACAAACTATTTATAAATTAATAATTGTTAAAAGAAAAAAGATTAGATGAATCAATTAATTAGTAAGTTGTTATTTTTGTCTTGAAAAATAAAAAAAGAATGATAAAAACAGATATTATTATTATTGGAGCGGGTCCAACTGGGCTATTCACTGTATTTGAAGCAGGATTACTAAAATTGAAATGCCATCTAATTGATGCTCTCCCTCAAGCGGGAGGACAATGCTCAGAGATATATCCAAAAAAACCTATTTATGACATACCCGGCTTCCCTGAAATATTAGCTGGTGATTTAACCAAAAACTTATTAGAGCAATGTAAACAATTTGAACCAGGATTCACATTGGGGGAAAGAGCTGAAGATATATCAAAGAATAAAGAAGGGGAATTCACAGTAACGACAAATAAAGGGACCAAACACCAAGCCCCTGTTGTTGCAATTGCTGGTGGGCTTGGAAGTTTTGAGCCAAGAAAACCAATTCTAGAAAACATTTCTTTTTATGAAGATAAAGGCATTGAATATATCATCAAAGATCCAGAAATTTACAGAAATAAAAAAGTTGTAATCGCTGGAGGTGGCGACTCGGCTTTAGATTGGAGTATATTTCTAGCAAATATAAATGCCGATGTAACGCTAGTTCACCGAAGAAATGAATTCCGAGGGGCATTAGATTCTGTAGAGAAAGTACGAGAATTAAAAAAGCAAAAGAAAATTAAAATTATAACGCCAGCACAAATCACCCAACTGAAAGGAGAAAAAAAACTGGAAAGCATTACTATCTCTAAAAATAAAGTTGATACTGAGCATGAAGTTGATCATTTCATACCTCTTTTTGGATTATCTCCTAAACTAGGCCCTATTGCTAATTGGGGATTAGAAATCGAGAAAAATGCAATTAAAGTAGATACATTTGATTACCAAACTAATATTAAAGGAATATTTGCAATTGGTGATATCAATACTTACCCAGGAAAATTAAAATTAATCTTATGTGGATTTCACGAAGCTACATTAATGTGCCAATCAGCATATCAAATTATAAATCCTGGAAAGAAACATATTTTTAGATATACTACCGTGAGTGGAATAGATGGTTTTGATGGTTCAAGAAAAGAAGCAAAAAAACCAGTTGTACAAAGCATAAACGATTAAAAATGTCTGATATTAATCTCTTCATCAAAGATAGAGATGGGAAAACACATAAAGTATTAGCCCCAACTGATATGGCTATGAATTTAATGGAGGTTATTAAATCCTATGAAATAGCGCCAGAAGGAACTATCGGTATATGCGGAGGTATAGCAATGTGCGCTTCTTGTCAATGCTATATAAAATCTTCTAATCATTTACCGGAAATGAGTGAAGATGAAGAGGCTATGCTTTCTGAAGCTTTTAACGTAAAAGAAAACAGCAGATTAAGCTGTCAGATATCTATTAACAAAGCGTTAGATGGACTTTCATGTGAGTTAGCTCCAGAATAAATGTTTATCTTAACAATAGCAGGAAGATGTAGATTATAATTCTAGATATCTCTTTACATCTCCTTCCATCAACTCGTTTGCAGGATCTTCTAAACATTCTTTTATTCTAACCAAAAAACCAACAGATTCTTTCCCATCAATAACTCGATGGTCATAAGATAATGCCAGATACATTATAGGTCTAATTTCTATTTTTCCATTAACAGCTACAGGTCTTTCTACAATATTATGCATTCCAAGGATAGCGGACTGCGGCGGATTTATAATAGGTGTTGACAACATAGATCCAAATACTCCTCCGTTAGTAATAGTAAAAGTGCCTCCAAGCATCTCATTAATAGTTATATTACCATCTCTAGCCTTAGTTGCTAAATTCTTAATCTCTGATTCAATCTCTTGAAAATTCATCAATTCTGCATTCCGAAGAACAGGAACCATCAGCCCTTTTGGAGCGCTCACAGCAATTCCTATATCTGCATAATTATAATGTATTATCTCATCTCCTTCAATCATGGAATTTACACCTCCAAAATCTGCCAAAGACGTAGTAACAGCTTTAGTAAAAAATGACATAAAACCTAAACCAACCCCATATCGGGCCTTAAATCTTTCTTTATATTTTTTTCTAATCTGAAAAATTGCACTCATGTCTACTTCATTAAAAGTAGTAAGCATTGCTGTTTCATTCTTAACAGATACTAACCGGCTGGCAATTTTTCTTCTCAAAGAAGACATCTTTTTTCTCGAGCTCCCTCGTAATCCATTATTAACAGATTGATTGCTAATCTGAAGAATATCACTTTTTGTAATTTTTCCGGATTCACCAGTACCTTGAACTTCTTGTGTGGAAATATCCATATCGTTAATCATCGCAGATGCAAGTGGTGTTACTTTTAAATTCTCTGACTTTTTAGGCGATTTTACAACTGGTTTCTGAATCTTAGATGGTATGTCTTTATTGATGTCCTTATTTGGGCTCCCTTCTGCAGAAGTATCGATAGTGCAAACAACATCCCCAACTGTAACAATCTCTCCATCTTCCACAAGAATCCTAATCACACCACTTTTTTCAGCTGGCAATTCTAAAGTTGCCTTATCAGAATCAATTTCTGCAATAGACTGATCCTGCTCTACATAATCACCGTCTTTAACTAACCATTCTACAATTTCCACCTCTGAAATAGACTCTCCAGGGCTTGGAACTTTCATTTCTAACAACATCTCTTATTTTTTAAAAACTTCATCCATAATTTCTTTTTGCTGCATAACTGACTTTTTAGTTGACCCAGTAGCTGTTGCTGCTGAAGGCTTTCTTGAAATAACTTCTATGCCAAATGCATATAACTCAGATAAAATAAAATTCCAAGCACCCATATTCTTTGGTTCTTCTTGAACCCAGAAAACTTTCTTGGCTTTATATTTTTTTATCAATTTTTGTAACGTTTTCTTATCTAATGGAAACAATTGTTCTATTCTAATTATAACTATATTATTAACACCTTCTTCTTCTCTTCTTGCTAATAACTCATAATATATCTTTCCACTACAAAATATTAATTTATCTGTTGACTTGGAAATAATTGTATCATCAATAATATGTTCAAATTTTCCTTCTGCTAAATCAATCATGGAAGATACACATTTAGGATGCCTAAGTAGGCTCTTGGGCGTAAATACAATTAATGGCTTTCTATAATCCCTCTTTAATTGACGTCTAATTACATGGTAGAAATTTGCTGGAGTAGTACAATTAACAATCTGCATATTATACTTAGCGCACATTTGCAAATATCTTTCTATCCTTGCTGAAGAATGTTCAGCCCCTTGTCCTTCATATCCATGAGGCAATAAAATAACTAGGCCACTCATCACCTTCCATTTATCCTCCGCACAAGATATAAATTGATCTAGCATGATTTGCGCTCCATTTGAAAAATCTCCAAATTGAGCTTCCCAAATTGTAAGAGAATTTGGTCTTGCGATAGAATAGCCATAATCAAAGCCAAGAACTCCATATTCTGAAAGCAAAGAATTATAAACGTAGAAATTTGCCTTATCACTAATGTCATTTAATGGCGACACCTCTTCTTCTGACTGTTCTACTTTAAATATTGCATGCCTATGGGAAAATGTTCCTCTCTCAACATCTTGACCACTTAACCTAATGTCATGCCCCTCATCTAATAATGAAGCATATGCTAATAACTCTACAATACCCCAGTCTAAAGTATCTAAAGTCTCTACCATTTTTTTTCTTTCCGAAAGTAATTTTCTAGTTTTCTTAAATAATTTTTCCGAATTTGGGAATTCATATAAATGCTTTGCTAACTTTCTCAATCTACTCTGATTAATATTTGTTTTAGAAGACCCAGAAAAAACAACATCAAAATTTCTTTTGATTTCAATCCACTCTTCTTTCAAAAAATGTGTAATCTTTGCTTTTTTAATCTCTTTAGCTTCATCAAACCTATCCTGCAATAAAGATTGAAACTCTTTCTCTAATTCTTTTGCTATTTCTTTTTCTACCACCCCCTCACTCATTAATTTATGTTTATAAATTTCTCGAGGATTTTTATGCTTTGAAATTATATCATATAATTTTGGCTGTGTAAAGCGGGGTTCATCTCCTTCATTATGCCCATATTTCCGATAACATAATAAGTCTATAAATACGTCCTTATGATACTTTTGTCTATACTCAACAGCTATTTGCAAAGCATGCACTACAGCCTCTACATCATCTCCATTTACATGAATTACTGGAGAAAGTGTGACTTTTGCCACATCTGTACAATAAGTACTTGACCTAGCATCTAAATAATTTGTAGTAAATCCAACCTGATTATTTACTGCAATATGAATAGTACCTCCTGTTTTATACCCATCCAATTGTGCCATTTGAATAATTTCATAAACTACTCCTTGCCCTGCAAGTGCAGCATCCCCATGCAATAAAACAGGTAGAACCTTTGTGAAATCTCCTTCATACTGATTGTCAAGTTTAGCTCTAGCAATCCCTTCTACAACAGGATTAACAGCTTCAAGATGAGATGGGTTAGGTGTTAAGTTCAATTTTACATTGTTCCCATTATTGCATTGCTGAATAGATGTGAAGCCCAAATGATATTTAACATCGCCTGAAATTAAATCATCCTCATACATCTTTCCTTCAAATTCAGAAAAAATTTCTTTATAGGTTTTATTAAATATATTTGCCAATACATTTAATCTCCCTCTATGAGCCATCCCCATAATAAATTCCTCAACTCCTAAATTTGAACTATGCTCTACTAAAGCATCTAAAGCAGGAATTAAAGATTCCGCTCCTTCTAAAGAAAACCTTTTTTGACCTACAAATTTTTTATGTAAAAAGCTCTCAAAAGCAACCGCCTGATTTAATTTATGGAGAATATGTTTCTTTTGCTTTACCGCAAAATTAGGTGTATTTGAATTCTGATGCAATCGGTTTTTAATCCACTCTATCTCCTCAGGGTCACGGATATACATGTACTCAATTCCTATTGACTGGCAATATACTTTCTCTAAATGCTGGACTATTTTTTTTAAAGTACACGGCCCTATACCTACTTGGGTGCCAGCCTGGAATTCTATATCTAGATCCTTCTTCTCTAATCCAAAATTACCAATATCAAGAGTAGGATTGTACTTTCTTCTTTCTCTTACTGGATTTGTTTTAGTAAATAGATGGCCTCTTTTCCTATAAGCATCTATTAAATTAATAACCTTAAATTCCTTTTGAAAATAAAGAGGGATATCATCTTTAGAATATTCCTCTTTGGCAAAATCATAACCCTTAAAAAAATCACCCCATTCTTCTGCTACACTACTAGGGTCATTTATAAATTTATTATACATATGGTCAATCATTGTTATATGTACGGCTCCTAAAAATGAAAATTTATCCATTATTTATTAGTAAACTTATTAGACAAAATTATCCATTTTTTATAATATAGGCTACTTTATTATGACTTAACTTAATTATAAACACTACTTTAAGAAACTCTTTCCATGAGCTGATTAGAAAATAAGATAAGAGGGGCCTTTTTTTTAGAATCAACAGCATCCAAATGTTTCATGGCTTTTGTATAAAAAGACCTCATCATATTAATGGTATGTTTCTGAATTTCTAAATCCTCAAAGATGCCTTTTACATCTTTAATCTTTCTTTCTGACTTATCATTATTACTATAATGAAAATCTAGCTTACTTTTAGTTTCATCATCTGCTATTTGCAAAGATTTTAAATATAGAAAAGTTTTTTTATTTGCTAAAATATCACCTCCAAGGCGCTTGCCAAAAGCATCAACAGCGCCAAACACATCTAAAAGGTCATCTTTCAACTGAAATGCTATTCCCATATTAATTCCAAACTCATATAAATGATCTTGCTCTTCTTTATTAGCGCCGGCAATAGCCGCCCCCATCTTCAAAGATGCTGCTAAAAGTGCAGCTGTTTTATATTCTATCATTGTCATGTATTCTTGAAGGCATACATTTGATTGAGTCTCAAAATTCATATCTAACTGCTGACCTTCGCAAACTGTAACAGCTGCTTTACTGAAAATATCCATTACTTCCTTAAGTGTACTATTTTCTACTTTAGAGATTAACTGATAAGCCTGAATCATCATTACATCTCCAGACAAAATTGCTGTATTCTCATCCCACTTTTCATGTACTGTTTTATGCCCTCTTCTAATAGGGGCATTGTCCATAATGTCATCATGTAATAATGTAAAATTATGAAATAGTTCAATTCCTATAGCAGCAGGAATTGCTTCCATTACATCTTCATTAAACAGCTGGCAACTCATTAAAAGTAATATTGGACGAATCCTTTTCCCGCCTAACCCCATAATATATTCAATAGGATTATATAATAATTCTGGAGAATCTGGATAGGCTAGACCCTCTATCTCTTGTTCAATAATTAATGCTAGTTCTTTGGATTCTTTCACGATTCTCTTAAAAGATCAACTAAATATTCTCCATATCCGCTCTTAAGTAACGGCTCTGCAATTTCAAGTAATTTGCTATCACTAATATATCCCATTCTATAAGCAGCTTCCTCAATACAACCAATCTTTCTCCCTTGTCTTTCTTCAATTAATTGCACATAATTATTAGCCTGCATCAAAGAAGAAAATGTCCCTGTATCTAACCAGGTTGTCCCTCTTGCCAGTAGCTTTACATCTAACTTGCCTTGTTGCAAATAAGCTTTGTTTACATCTGTAATTTCATATTCTCCTCTAGAAGATGGTCTAATTCCCTTAGCAATATTTATAACAGAATTATCGTAATAATACAAGCCTGGCACTGCATAATTAGATTTTGGATTAGAAGGTTTTTCTTCGATTGATAACGCTCGAAAATCTTTATCAAACTCAACAACTCCATATCTCTCAGGGTCATGCACATGATACCCAAAAACGATTCCTCCATCTACATCCTTACAATCCTCAAGAGTTTTAATTTTCATTTGGAAGATATTATCTCCAAGTATCAAACAGACTTTATCATCTCCAATAAAATCCTCTCCAATAACAAACGCTTGAGCCAATCCATTAGGCTTCTCTTGTATTTTATACTCTAACCTACAGCCTATTCTACTACCATCACCTAATAATTTTTTAAATAATGGAAGATCATGAGGTGTAGAAATAATTAAAATTTCATTTATGCCTGAATATAATAAAGTAGATAGTGGATAATAAATCATTGGCTTATCATAAATGGGCATCATCTGCTTACTCACTACAAGTGTAAGTGGGTGTAATCTTGTGCCGCTTCCTCCTGCTAGAATTATTCCTTTCATGTTTCGTGCAATCTATTAAACTGTCATAATATCTGATTCTTTATCAGAGTAAATGACATCTATTTTTGAAGAATATGTGTTAGTTAAATCTTGCACAGATCCTTCAGCATCTCTAACTAAATCTTCTGAAAGGCCCTGCTTTCCTAGCTTTCTCATCTCATCATTAGCCTTCTGTCTAATATTCCTAACACTAACTTTTGCATTCTCAATTTCCGCCTTAACTTGTTTTAGTAACGCTCTTCTTCTTTCTTCTGTTAATGGGGGGACATTAATAATTACCTTTTCCCCATTATTTGATGGATTAAAACCAAGGTTTGCATCAATAATTGCTTGCTCTATATCAGCAATTAGATTTTTATCAAAAGGCTGAACCGAAAGTGTTTGCGCGTCAGTAGTAGATATGTTGGCAGCTTGAGCTAATGGCGTTTGTGTGCCATAATAGTCTACCTTGACTACATTTAGCATTTGCGGGCTTGCTTTTCCTGCTCTAATCTTAGATAATGACCCTTCAAGGCGTTTAACTGCCTCTTGCATAGCTTCTGTTGCAACATCAAGATTAAAGTTAATTTCTTCTGTCATAATTTATTCTTTTAGTGATTCTACAAGAGTTCCTATATTTTGACCTTTACATACTTTTATAAGATTCCCTTCTATATTCATGTTAAAAACTTGTATCGGTAGATTATTCTCTTGACAAAGTGTAAATGCAGTCAAGTCCATAACACTTAATTTCTTTTTTATAACTTGGTCAAAACTAATTGACTCATACTTTTGAGCTGAAGGGTTTTTCTCAGGGTCATCAGAATAAATTCCATCAACCCTTGTCCCTTTAAGAATTATATTTGCCTCTATCTCAATAGCCCGCAAAGTAGCGGCTGTATCAGTTGTAAAATATGGATTTCCTGTGCCGCCGCCAAAAATGACTACTCTCCCTTTCTGAAGATGTCTCATTGCTTTTCTTCTAATATATGGCTCAGCCACTTGTTCCATTCTTATGGCAGTAAGAAGCCTTGTTTCAACGTCTATTGACTCCAAAGCTGATTGCAAAGCCATTCCGTTTATAATAGTAGCTAACATTCCCATATGATCTCCCTGAACTCTATCAAAACCTGCTCCTTCTGATTGTACTCCTCTATAAATATTGCCTCCACCAATTACAACAGCGACTTCGACTCCTTGATTAATAATAGCTTTAATATCATTTGCATAATGACTTAACATATCTGCATCAATACCATATGCTTTTTTACCCATTAAAGACTCCCCGCTTAGTTTCAAAAGTATTCTTTTGTATTTCATATGCTTAAAAAGTTGTTCAAAGATAAACTAATTGAACTAAAGTAACTATTAATCAATAAACATAAAAAAACCACCCTAAAAAAAGAGTGGATTTAAATTCTATTAATATATAATATTAATTATCCTAGCGATACTCGCTTGAATGATGAAACAGAAACATCCCCATAAGTTGCAATGTATTCAGCAACTTTTTTATTCTCATCCTTAATAAAGTTTTGATCTAATAAACACATCTCTTGATCTAAAGTGGTATTATCTGAAATAAACCTCTCCATTTTACCAGGAATAATTTTTTCCCAAATATGTTGTGGCTTCCCTTCTGACTCTAATTGTGATTGAATTGATAATTTTGCAGTAGAAAGAACTTCATCATTTAATTGTGCCATTGAAATATATTTTGGAATATTCTTTAAGGTTTTTCCCAATCTTGCTAACTCGATATTATCTTTTTCAATTACTGCAATTCTTGCTTCGGTTTCTGAAGCAACGAAGTCTGCATCAAAATCTTTATATGACAAAGTAGTTGCTCCCATTGACGCTACTTGCATTGCCAAATCTTTTGACAATTCCGCTGCAGAATCAATAGCATTATCAAGACCAACTAGCACAGCAATTTTGCTGCCATGCGTATAAGACCCAACATAATTTGCCTCTACTTTTTCAAATCCAGAAATTTCTATTTTCTCTCCTATAACACCTGTTTGCTCAATTAATTTATCTGCCACTGTCATTCCTCCAAAATCAGCTTCTAAAAACGCATCTTTATTATCACAATTCAAGGCAATAGCAGCAAACTCACTTGCTAACTCTTTATATGAATCATTTTTAGCAACAAAATCTGTCTCACAAGCTAATACTATAGCAACACCACAAGTGTTTTCGTCATTAATTTTTGTAATAGCAACTCCCTCACTAGCATTCCGATCGGCACGCTTAGCAGCAACTTTTTGTCCTTTTTTTCTTAGCACATCTATTGCGGCATCAAAATTTCCATCTGCCTCAACTAGCGCTTTTTTACAATCCATCATCCCTGCTCCCGTCTGCCTTCTCAATTTAGCTACATCAGCTGCTTTAATATCTGCCATTTTTTAATTTTTTTTAAAATAATTACTATCTTATTTCTCTTCAGAAATCTGTTTTGCCTTCTCTTTTTTCTCAACATTTCTAGCCTCTTGCTCCGCTCCTCTTTCTTTCAACCCCTCTGCAATAGCCTTTTTAACAATTAACAAAATACACTCAATAGATTTTGCTGCATCATCATTAGCTGGGATAGGGAAATTAACTAGCTTAGGGTTAGTATTAGTATCAGTCATTGCAAATGAACGAATTGCTAAATGACCAGCTTCTGCTACCGCAATCCGTTCTTTATTAATATCTACAACAAAAATTGCTGCTGGCATTCTTGTCATATTTACAATACTTCCTAAATTCAACTCTAACTTTGATCTTTGCCTGTCAATTTGAAGCCTTTCTCT
>MDSW01010925.1_pt1 | contig 13547 bp, 12 predicted proteins | sample 811171 | NCBI WGS metagenome assembly MDSW01 (sample SAMN05326641, study PRJNA326480) | marine metagenome | isolation source: seawater | place: Atlantic Ocean: North West | collected 2012 | reverse complement strand
CTTTTATCATTACCATTAGTTTATGGTAATGAAAATTTTTTAATGGTTCATGCAGGTATTCCACCCTCGTGGTCTTCAGAATATTCAAAAAAATTATCAAACGAAGTAAATATAGAGCTAAATAAAAACCCAAAAAAGTTTTTAGAAAATATGTATGGGAATTTTCCGAATAAATGGGATAAAAATTATAAAAGAGAGGATCGCTTAAGATTTACAATTAATTCATTAACAAGAATGCGGGTATTAAATAAAGATGGTTCTATGAATTTTTCTTTTAAAAAAAATCTTAATGATTTACCCTCTAACCTAGTTCCTTGGTATCTTTATCCTGCTGAAGAAAGAAAAGAATTTGTTTTATCAGGTCATTGGTCTGCTATTGGAATACAATCATATTTAAATGGAATTACTTTAGATTCTGGTTGTGTGTGGGGAGGAAGTCTAAGTGCATATTGCTTTAATGAAAAAAAAATTATTTCAGTTAGAGCTGATTCAAGAGATTTAGCTTAGTGGGCTCCCAAAAAGTTTTTCGATATCAGAAATTTGTGCGGTGTGATTTTGGCCACCTTTATGATTAATTTTTATTGCACCCATAACAGAAGCTAATCGACCAGATTTTTCCCAATTGAAATTATTTACAATTCCATAAATCAAACCTGCTCTGAATGCATCACCACATCCTGTTGGATCAACTGGAGTCTTAACTGGAATAGCATCTATATTAATTATTTCATTTTGAGAGTGGATTACGGACCCCTGAGAACCTTTTGTGACAATTAAAGCATCAACAGAATCAGATAGCTCTTTCAGAGTTATTTTTGTTTTGTCTAAAATAAGTTGTAATTCATAATCATTTAAAGCAATATATTTAGCTTGATCTATAAAAACCATTAATTCATCTTTATCAAACATGGGTAATCCTTGTCCAGGGTCAAATAAAAATGGAATATTTTTTTTAATACATTCACCAGCATGTTGAATCATTCCATCTTTTCCATCTGGCGCAATAATTGCTAAATTAATATTTTCAGTAATAGTGTTAATACTATTTTTATGTGATTGAGTCATTGCTCCTGGGTGAAAAGCGGTGATTTGATTATCATCTAAATCAGTTGTTATATAAGCCTGGGCTGTCAGTGTATCTGGAATTATTTTTATATAATCTTGATTAATTTCATGTTTACTTAAGCGTTCAACATATGTTTGAAAATCTTCTCCTACAGTTGCCATTATCAAAGCAGAGGTATTAAGTAATGATAAATTATATGCAATATTACCTGCTGTTCCCCCAAAGTTTCTTTTTAATTCTGGCACATAAAATGCTACACTTAATTTATGAATTTGATTAGGTAAGATATGGTTTTTAAAGTAATCATTAAAGACCATTATTGAATCATATGCCATTGATCCACAAATTAATATATTACTCATTAGGGCTTTATCACAACTAATATAACTATTGCAAAAAGAAGAATTACAGGAACCTCATTGAACCATCGATAAAAAATATGCGTATGTTTGTTTTTATTCAGTTTAAAATCAATCATATATTTTAGACAGGCTAAATGATAAAAGATGAGAAGAAGAACGCATAATAATTTTAAATTAAGCCAATTTCCATAAAATTCATATCCTACCAACAACCAAACACCTAAAATAAGAGTAATTATTGCTCCTGGCGTCATAATTCCATAGAATAATTTTCTCTCCATTATAATAAATCTTTCATGACTAATTTTATCCTTTGTCATTGCATGGTATACAAATAATCTTGGTAAATAGAATAAACCTGCAAACCAGGTAACCATAAAAATAATATGAAAAGCTTTTATCCAAAGCATGAACTTTACCTATAAAAAATGTTCTTAATAATTGAGATAAATTTTCTCATAAAATGTACAATAACCCTAATTGGAATAGCTTAGAAAACTTAATGAATGCTCCTATATCTACTGATTTTATGAAGGCTGAATCACAGTTTTCAAATCGTTTGCGCGAAATTCCTTACAATTACACATCATTCTCAGATAAAGAAATAGTAATTCGTTTTCTTGGGGATGAAATTTGGTTGATTTTAGAAGAATTACGTTCAGAGAGAAAGACAGGACATTCAGCAAGAATGCTATTTGAGGTCTTAGGCGATCTTTGGGTAGTAAATAGAAATCCATATCTTCAAGATGATCTTTTAGAAAACCCTAAGAGACTTAAGATGCTCATTCAGGCAATGCATCATAGAATCCAATCAATAGAAGATAGAAGTTTTGGTAACATGAAAGTGGCTCAATTAACCACTGCGGCATTATCTGCAATCAAGATATTTGAATCTGAGTTTAAAAAAATTAAGAAGTTAAGAAAACAAGTGATGTCTCGCTTAAAGCGATACACAAAAAAACATAATATACAGTTTGATGGCTTAGCTAGAGTATCTCATGTTACCGATGCAACAGATTGGAGGGTAGAATACCCTTTCGTTGTAATAAACCCTGACACTGAAGAAGAAATTTCTGACATAGTGAAAGAATGTATAGCTCTTGAATTAACAATTATCCCAAGAGGTGGTGGAACTGGTTATACAGGTGGCGCTATTCCGCTAACACCATTTTCAGCAGTTATTAATACTGAAAAGTTAGATCATATAGGTGAAATAGAATATAAAAATTTACCGGGTGTTGATAAAGCAATACCTACAATTCATTGTGGAGCTGGTGTTGTAACTAGAAGGGCAATGGATTTAGCTTCTGATGCGGGGCTAGAATTTGCTACTGACCCAACATCTGCTGATGCATGTTGCATTGGTGGTAATGTTGCTATGAATGCAGGTGGAAAAAAAGCAGTAATATGGGGGACAGCAATTGATAATTTGGTTTCATGGAGAATGGTAGATCCAGATGGAAATTGGGTATTTATTGAAAGATTAGATCACAATTTAGGCAAGATTCATGATACTCATAGAGCGCGCTTTAAAATTACAAGATTTTCAAGTAGTAGCGAAACTCCTAAAACTGAACCAGAGATATTAGAAATTCCTGGAAAAAGCTTTAGAAAAATTGGACTAGGAAAAGATGTTACTGATAAATTTTTAAGTGGATTGCCAGGAATCCAAAAAGAGGGTTGTGATGGGCTGATTACTTCTGCAACTTTTATTTTACATAAAATGCCTCAACATATAAGAACAATTTGTCTTGAATTTTTTGGCAAAGTCTCTCGAGCAGTTCCAACAATTATAGAAATTAAAGATTATATAGATAATTTAGATAATGTTTTATTGGCTGGATTGGAGCATTTAGACGAAAGATATATTAAAGCAGTGGGCTACACAACCAAATCAACTCAAACTGCAAGGCCAAAAATGGTTCTAATTGCAGACATTGCAAGTAATAATGAGGATGCAGTTGGTCAGGCAGCATCACAAGTAGTTCAAATATCAAATTCAAAAGATGGGGAGGGCTTTATTGCTGTATCAAAAGAGTCACGAAAAAGATTTTGGCTTGATAGAGCTAGAACTGCTGCAATTGCGAAACATACTAATGCATTTAAAATTAATGAAGATGTTGTTATTCCTTTACATAATTTGGGAGATTACTCAAATGGTATTGAAAGGATTAATATTGAATTATCAATTAATAATAAATTAAAGCTAATTAATGAACTTTGCCATTATGTAGAAAACATTTCTGCAAGCTTTGAAAACAAAACTATTGATAATCAATTATTAGAAAATAAAAAACAATTAGCTTTATCACTTTTAAAATCAGTTCAAGATAAATGGATTTATTTTCTTTCAAATCTTGATGTTCCTTTAACCCATCTTGAAAAATTTATTGAAGAAAAAGAAAGTAATCAAACTCTATTTGAAGTTATTCAATCACATGAAATTAGAATTTCATGGAAATTAGAATTAAAAGAACCTTTAAATGAAATTTTTTCTGGACGTGATTTCGAATCAGTTTTTGAAAGAATAATCAATATTCATCAAGAAGTTCTCAAATCTCGAGTTTTCATTGCTTTACATATGCATGCAGGCGATGGAAATGTTCATAGTAATATTCCAGTCAATTCAGATGATTATGAAATGATGAAAGATGCTCATAAAGCTGTTGCGAGAGTTATGAATTTAGCTAAAAGTTTAGATGGGGTTATTTCTGGGGAACATGGTATTGGTATAACAAAAATGGAATTTGTAGATGACTCTACAATTAATACGTTTGCTGGTTACAAAGCAAAAGTTGATCCTGATGAGCATTTTAATAAAGGTAAATTAATGCCTGGTTCAGGTTTAAGTAATGCTTACACTCCAAGTTTTGGTTTACTTGAACAAGAGTCAATCATTATGGAGCAATCTGAAATTGGTGAAATTGCAGACTCTATAAGTGATTGTTTAAGGTGTGGTAAGTGTAAACCAGTATGTACAACGCATGTCCCTAGAGCAAATCTTCTTTATAGCCCTAGAAATAAAATTTTAGCAACATCATTATTAATTGAGGCATTTCTTTATGAAGAACAAACTAGAAGAGGAATTTCACTTAAACATTTTGATGAGTTTAATGATGTAGCAGATCATTGTACTGTATGTCATAAATGCCTTTCACCATGTCCAGTAGATATTGATTATGGTGATGTGTCTATAGCTATGCGTAATTTTTTAAGGGTGCAGAACAAAAAACATTTTAGCCCTGGTAATTTAATGGCTATGACTTATTTAAATTTAAAAGATCCTCTTACAATTAAATTGATGAGAAAGTTTATGGTAGACGTTGGATATAAGTTTCAGAGATGGTCTTATTCTATTTTTAAGAAAATTGGATTAATTAATTCTTCAAAAAATTCACCAACATCCACAGTTGGAAAATCATCAATCACAACTCAAGTAATTCATTTTATGAATAGGCCAATGCCAAAAGATATGCCAACTAAGACCTCGAGAGGTTTGTTAGGGATTGAAGATGATAAAATAATTCCAGTTATTAGAAATATAGATGGAGTAAATGAAGATTCTGAGGCTGTATTCTATTTTCCTGGTTGTGGTTCTGAAAGATTATTTTCTCAGGTTGGTCTTGCTACTCAGGCAATGTTATATGACGTTGGCGCAATTACAGTTTTACCACCAGGTTATTTATGTTGTGGCTACCCACAAACTTCATCAGGTGATCATGATAAAGGTCAAGAGATAACTTCTGATAATAGAGTTCAATTTCATAGGGTTGCCAATACTTTAAATTATTTAGATATTAAAACAGTTATTGTCTCTTGTGGGACCTGTATGGATCAATTACAAAAATATGAATTTGAAAAAATTTTCCCAGGCTGTCGATTACTTGATATCCACGAATATTTAATGGAAAAAGGGGTTAAGATGCAAGGAATTAATGGCCAACAATATATGTATCATGATCCATGCCATAGCCCCATGAAAACTTATTCTCCAGATAAAGTGACAAATTCATTAATGGATCAAGAAGTTCCTTTGAATGATAGGTGTTGTGGCGAATCAGGCACATTTGCAGTAGCTAGGCCTGATGTTGCTTCTCAAGTAAAAATGAGGAAGCAAGAAGAAATAGAAAAAGGGTTAAAGACATTACCTAAAACAACAGATATACAAAATCCTGTAAAAATTCTTACATCATGCCCCTCATGTCTCCAAGGTTTGGCAAGGTATGGGGATGATACAAATACAACTGCTGATTATATTGTGGTTGAACTTGCGAAACATAATTTAGGGAAAAATTGGTTAGAAGAATATGTTGATAAAGTGAATAAAGGTGGAATTGAAAGAATTCTTTTATAACTAAAAAGGTAAAAAGATTCCCGTGGTAAAGTTTTGAATTACTCTTGTTACTGTTCTTTCTGTTTTTTCAGAAAGGGTAAACGCAAAATAATCAGTACGTCCTATTATTTTCCCAAACTCTCTTTCAAAAGATAAGTTAGATTCTAGAGAATTAATTTCATTTGATAAAAGGAAAGGTTGCCCTTTGTTGTTTTTCTTTGTTGCTAACTTCCAAACAATTATTTCAATATTCCTGGATGCATTATATATTTTTTGGGGATCTAGTGAATCAAAAATATAAAATTCAGTTTTGTCTCCATGTGCTTTAATAAGCATAGTATACAGACCAGTAATTAGCGATAAAACTCTGTCGCCTTTGAAGTTATCATCAAAAACTTGGTTTAGTGCATCTAGATCTTGAGCATTATCTATTCTCTTAAATTTCCAATTATGATCACCATTAAACACCCAGTTTGTCATTTTTTCTGCATTATCTGAAGTACTTTTTTTTAGTTGATTAGGATTTTTTTTATAGAATTTCAGCATTAGTATTTTTAGACTTTCTATATTTTCTCTAATTTCATAGTCAGCCATTCGATCAAAATCTGATTTACCAAACTGATTTATTGATCCTTTATCGTATTGGGTTGAGTCTTTTTTTTGAAGAGTCGAGCCGGAACAGCTGCAGATTAAAAAAGTAAAAAAAAGTAATAAAATTTTCATTTTGTTAAATAATTGATTCTTTATCAAAAATTAATTTAAATGAACTCCCTTTACCAATATCACTAGTAATTTTTAATTCTCCATTGTGTTGTTTTATAATATTTTTTACTATCGATAATCCAAGACCAGTTCCTCCAGTATCTCTACTTCTATCTGGATCAACTCTATAAAATCGTTCGGTAATTCTATCTATATGCTTTTGTTCAATTCCACATCCATTATCTTTCACTTCAAAAATAGGTAATCCATTTATCAATCCCCAACTAATAGAAATGGAACCATTATTTTGAGTATATCTTATTGCATTTGTAATAAGATTAGAAAAAGCACTCTCAATTTCTCTTTTTGATCCATATATATTTAGATTTTCATTAATAAGATATTTGATTTTGTGTTTTTTAGCATCTATAGATGAAATGCTTTTTTTAATTTTGTTAATTATAATTTTAATTTGCAGTTTTTCAGATCGATTCTGGAACAAGTTTGATTCAACATTCGATAATAATAATAAATCATCAACAAGTTTTGTCATTCTATAAGCTTGGCTGCTCATCGTTTTAAAAATTTTTTTGTGATCCTTATTTTTAAATTCAGCCATATCTTCTAATGTTTCGATAAATCCAGAAATTACTGTCAATGGAGTCTTTAATTCATGAGAAACATTAGAAATAAATTCTTTTCTATTAGCTTCAATCTTAATTCCTTGACTTATATCTTTAGCAATTAAGATTTTTTGTTTTTCACCAAATAATAAAATTTTTACTTCAATAACTTTTTTTAAGTTTGCGTCTAAATTTATTGTAATTGATTCGTCAAAATTTGCCTTGTCAAGGTAATTAATTAGTTTTGTATTTCTGAAAATATAATTGATAGGCTGACCTATATCTTTTTTAATATTTAAATTAAACATTATTTTAGCTTTATTATTACTCCAAATAATTTCATTATTTTCATTTAAAGCTACAACTCCATCTACTAAAGCTTCTGCAGCTTGGGTAAATTGTTCCAATGCTGAAACAAGTTCTTTTTTTGAGTTCTTATTTTTTTTAAAAACTTGATAATGTTCAGTAAATATTTGCTGCCAAATTCCAGTTCCATGAGGAAGGTTCGATAAGGATGGACTTTTTAGCCATTTTTTTAGCCTAAAAATCCAATACATGTGCATAATTAAATAACAGCTCATGAAAGCTAAGCAGACTATTAATCCAATTTTAATTGAATAGATATTAGAAATAATTAGAAATAATATTATTTCTATTAAAAAAAACCAGAATATACTCCAACGAATATCTTGCAAAATTTTATCTCTTATTTGAATTTGTTAATTTTAAATTATAACTAGGATTCAATTGCTTTGTTTATCCTTTAGTCTTCAGAAAATCTATAACCAGCTCCTCGAACTGTTTGTACTAATTTATCGTGGCCAGAATTTTTTAAAGTTTCTCTTAATCTTTTTATATGTACATCAATTGTTCTATCGTCTAGTATTGATTTATTACCCCATACTTTGTCAAGAATTTGATTTCTACTATAAACACGCTCGGTATTTTTCATAAAAAAATGTAGTATTTTAAATTCAGTTGGACCAATATTTATATTTTTGTTATTAGCTTGTAGTTTGTGAGATCTAGGATCAAGAAGTAATCCATGTACCTTTATAGGCTCATCTACTAGTTCAGGACTTTTTCTTCTGAGTATTGCTTTTATTCGAGCAATTAATTCTCTTGGGCTAAAAGGTTTTGTTAGATAATCGTCAGCACCAACATCCAAACCTTTTATTTTATTGTCTTCTTCATTTTTTGCAGTCAGCATAATGACTGGAATATTTTTAGTTATTGAATTTGCTCTTAATCTTTTGGCAAATTCAATTCCATCCATTCCAGGAAGCATCCAATCGAGAACTATTAAATCAGGTATTGTTTCTTTTACTAAGTTATTGGCATATTCAGCATTAATTGCCCGAATTGGATTAAACCCAGCTTGATGAAGGTTTAAAGATATTAATTCCAATATAGAGCTTTCATCTTCTACTACAAGGATATTAGCTGCCATTTATAGAGCCTTAAAGTAATTAAAAAATTAAATTTTATGACAATTTTATGACAATTATATGACAAAAATTTTAAAAAGGCTAAGATAATTATTAAAAAATAGCTTATGATTATTGTTTTACGAATTTTCAAGGATTTTTTATGTTTGACATATTAGCGAAAGATAAAATTATTGCAGATAAAGCATTTAATAGATGGATGGTCCCCCCGGCTGCATTATTTATTCACCTATCTATAGGTATGATTTACGGCGTAAGTATTTTTTGGCCTGAACTTACAAAATTGATTGGAACTGAATGCGCGCCTTCTGTAACTTTCTTTGAGAGAATTTTTACTACTTCGTGTGACTGGTTAAGAAGTGATGTTGTTTGGACTTTTGCAATTGCAATAGTATTTTTAGGGATGTCTGCCGCACTTTTTGGTCATTGGCTAGAAAAAGCAGGTCCAAGAAAAGCTGGTTTTGCAGCAGCTATTGCTTGGGGCGGAGGGCTTATGATTACTTCATTAGGTGCATCATTGCATCAATTATGGTTGATTTGGTTGGGGATGGGAGTAGTAGGAGGCATCGGTTTAGGTTTAGGATACATATCACCTGTATCAACTCTAATTAAATGGTTTCCAGATAGAAGGGGACTTGCAACAGGTATGGCTATTATGGGCTTTGGTGGTGGCGCAATGATTGGTATGCCTTTAGGAGATAGTTTAATAAGCTCATATGGCGTTGCCCAAACATTTTTTATTATGGGCTGTATTTATGTTGTATCAATGACTATAGGAGCCTTTGGCTACCGTGTACCTGCAGAAGGTTGGAAACCTGAGGGTTGGAAGCCAGCAGAAAAAAAGGCATCAACAATGATTTCAGCAAATCATGTACATGTGAATGTTGCCCATAAAACTCCTCAATTTTGGCTTTTATGGGGGGTATTATGTTTGAATGTTTCTGCAGGAATTGGGGTGTTGGCTGTTGCAAAACCTATGTTTCAAGAAATAGCTAAAAGTAGTTTTGATCCTCTTATAATTGGAGCTGTTGCAACTGGATTTGGAGCATTATTATCTTTTGCTAATATTATTGGGAGGATCTTTTGGGCTTCATCATCAGATTTTCTTGGGAGGAAGCTAACATATGCTGTATTTTTTAGTTTAGGTACAGCTCTATATTTGTCGGCACCTTGGGCTGGATTAAATCAATATATCGCTACTTTCGTTTTAATTAATTTAGTTATTTTAACGATGTATGGAGGTGGCTTTGCAACTATCCCGGCTTATTTAGCAGATATCTTCGGGACACAACATGTAGGAGCCATTCATGGTAGATTGCTAACAGCATGGTCTTTAGCAGGTATTATCGGCCCGATGCTTATTTCTTATCTTCGTGAATACCAGTTAGCTTTGGGTATTCCTCCAGATCAAGCATATAACTCAAGTTTTAAAATACTAGCTTTACTTTTAGTTTTAGGCTTTATTCTTAATTTATTAATTCGACCAGTTAATAAAAAATTTCATATGAGCGAACAAGAATTAAAAGCTGAACAAAACATTGCTACTCAGAAAACTGAGTCATTGATAGCTACAACTAAAACAAACGTTGGTATGCAAAATATATTATTACCTGTTGCATGGTTAGTGGTTGGAATTCCAATTGCTCTCGGAATTTCAAATGCTTTACAAAAGGGATTGATAATTTTTCAATAAGATAATATGAAAGAAGAAATAATAAGTTTATCTATTGGAATAGTATCATCTAGATTTAATAATAAAATTGTGGAAAAAATTTCTGAAGCTTGTATATCAAAATTACAAGCTTTAGGAGTACCTAAAAAAAATATTAGTCACATAACTGTGCCTGGCGCACTCGAAATACCTATAGCATTAAAAACGATGAAAGAAACTAATAACATATTCGATGTAATGGTTGCAATTGGATTAGTAATTAGGGGTGAAACATATCATTTTGAAATAGTTTCCGACCAATCAGCTGCAGGAATTATGCGAGTTCAATTAGATCATTCAATTCCAATTATAAATGCTGTTCTTACAACAAATAGCTCAAAAGAGGCTCTAGATAGAGCTGTTAAGAAAGGCGAAGAAGCAGCAGAAGGTGCTATAGAGATGGCATTAAAAAACTACGATGATTAAATCTAAAATAAAAAAAAGTAAACCAATAAAAAAAATTAATAATAGAAGAAAATCTAGAGAATTAATAATGAAAAGTATATATCGTGGTTTAGTAAATCAATTTGATATAAAACAAATAAAAAAAGATATTCATGATGATCCAGATTTTATTAGGGCTGATGAAGATTTATACAATGAAATTACAAAAGGAGTATTTGAAAACTTTGAAAAATTAAAATCTGAACTATCAACTTATCTTGATAGACCTTATGAAGAACTGAGCCCAATAGAATTATCTATTATATATAGCTCTTTGTATGAATTAAAATATTCAAGCTCGGTACCTTACAAAGTCATTATCAATGAGGCAATAGAGGTAGCAAAGTCTTTTGGAGGCGTTGATGGTTATAAATATATAAATGGAGTTTTGAATCAAGCTGCTGAAAAGAATAGGAAAAGTGAATTTCAAGAAAATTAAATAATTATAATATCTGTTCTGAAAGTTTATTATCTTCCCAGGATAAAAAACTACCAGATTCATACCAATCATTTAACACCCATCTTTCACATGCATAATCTTTCCATATATATTCATGTTTTTTTGGTCTATGGGTATGTCCGTGAATCATTATTGGTGGATAATTAAATTTTTCAAATAATTTTTTTACTTCACTTTCATTAACATCCATTAAGATCTCACTTTTCTTTTCTTGCGCTTCTTTACTTTTTTTTCTTAGATCATTACATATTTCTAATCTATCTTTGATAGATTGATTTAAAAATTCTTTTTGCCATTCGCTTGAGCGCACCATTGATCTATAAATCTGATAATCTTTATCGTCTGAACACAAAGTATCACCATGAAGGACTATTGCTTTTTTATCGCCTAATTGAATTAAAGTTGGATCCTCAAGAGATTCAATGTTGGTTTTTTTAAGAAAATCATTACCAATCAAAAAATCTCTATTGCCTGGAATAAAGAAAATTTTAGTTTTTAATCCTTTAAGCGTTTTACCAACGATATCAAACTGATTAACATCATCACCAATCCAATATTCAAAAAGATCACCAAGAATAAATAAAAAATCACGTTTATCAGCATGATTTACCAAAAAATTAATAAATTTATTAATTGTCTCTGGCGAATCTTCGCTTAAATGCGTATCAGAAACAAATACAGCACTTGTATCAACTTTAATCAGATGACACTTCCTCAATAATTACAGCATCAATAGGCACATCTTGATGACCATTGCTTGAACCAGTTTGAATTGAATTAATTTTATCAATAGTTTCAGTGCCTTCCACAACTTTACCAAAGACACAGTAACCAGCCCCATCTTGACCTGGATAATCTAAAAAACTGTTGTCAGATGTGTTAATAAAAAATTGGGAAGTAGCTGAATCTGGAATTGATGTTCTAGCCATTGCAATACTATATTTTTCGTTTTTTAATCCATTATCAGCTTCATTTTTAATAGGTGCATCAGTATCTTTTTGATTCATTTCTAAATCAAAACCTCCACCTTGAATCATAAAACCATCAATTACTCTATGAAAAATAGTTTGCTCATAAAATCCCTTTTTTACATAATTTTCAAAGTTTTTTGATGATATTGGAGCTTTTTCTTGGTTTAATTCTAAAGAAAAGCTACCTAAATTTGTTTTTATTTTAATCATATCTACCTTTTTTTAATTGTTTTAATAATGACATTTTTAATAGGGACGTCATTAAACCCATTTTTTGTATGTGTTTTTAGATTCCCAATTTTATCAACAACTTCTTTACCGTCAATTACAGCTCCGAAGACACAGTAACCAATCTTGTTTGCACTTTTACCTGAATAATTGAGAAAACTATTATTCATAAGGTTTATAAAAAATTGAGAGGTTGCTGAATTTGGGTCATTGGTCCTGGCCATTGCTAATGTGTAAGCTTCATTTTTTAATCCATTATTAGCTTCATTTTTGATAGGCTTATTTGCTTTTTTTTGCAACATATTTTTATCAAAACCTCCACCTTGTATCATAAAATTTGGAATAATTCGATGAAAAATTAGTCCATTATAGAATTCATTCTCAACATAATTTTTAAAATTTTTGACTGTAATTGGGGCTTTCTCTGGATAAACTTCGATTGATATGTTGCCTCGGTTTGTTTCAATGATATATGTATTTGAGGTCTCACTAAATACGTTACAACTTGATAAGATAAATATATTGAAGATAATTATTTTAATTAGATTTTTCATAAAAGTTTACTTTCATTAGATGTTATTTTTTGCTTATAAAATTAAAAATTTAGCATGGTATAATTTTTGCAAAACTATAAATTAAAATTTATCATAAATGAATTTTCATTACTACCTTATGGCTAAATCACTCAATTATTAAATGCTTTCACTATACAACAGCTTAACAAATAAAAAAGAAATATTTAAACCAATTGTGCCAAAAACTGTGAGTTTATATGTTTGTGGTATGACTGTTTATGACTTTTGTCACCTTGGCCATGCAAGAGTCATGGTTATTTTTGATGTAATTAATCGTTGGTTCAGACAAAGTGGATATAACGTTAAATATGTCAGAAACATAACTGATATCGATGACAAAATTATTATGAAAGCAACCGAGGAAGGAATTTCTATTCATGAACTAACTGAAAAATTTATCTTTGAAATGAATAAAGATGCAGATGCACTTGGTGTACTTAGACCAGATATTGAACCAAAAGCAACAAACCATATTGGCGATATTATAAATATGATTCAATTATTGATTGACAAAGGATATGCTTATGTTGGTGAAAATAATGATGTTTATTATTCTGTTGAAAAATTTAATGGTTATGGAAAACTTTCCGGGAAAACATTAAAGGATTTAAAAGCAGGAAAGAG
>MDSW01086282.1_pt1 | contig 13550 bp, 13 predicted proteins | sample 811171 | NCBI WGS metagenome assembly MDSW01 (sample SAMN05326641, study PRJNA326480) | marine metagenome | isolation source: seawater | place: Atlantic Ocean: North West | collected 2012 | reverse complement strand
TGTAGTGGATCCTGCACCACCAACGTAATTAATGTTTTGAACGTCAGCATTTTTAGAATTCATAAGTTTATCATAATTTTTATGTAATGGCATTCTCCATACTTTTTCGTCAACAATTTCCCCAGCTTCAAAAATCTGTTTTGATAATTTGTCATCATTGGAAAAAAGTCCCGCATATTCTGATCCAAGACAAACTATTATTGCGCCTGTTAATGTAGCTAAATCAATAATAAATTTTGGTTTAAATTTTTTTTCTGTAAAAGTTAAAGCATCTGCTAAGACTAATCTACCCTCTGCATCAGTGTTCAATATTTCAATTGTTTTACCGCTGTAAGATTTTACTATATCGCCAGGCCTTTGCGCATTTCCACTAACCATGTTTTCAACAAGTCCTACAACTCCAACAGCATTAATCTTCGCTTTTCTTAATGCAAGACTTTTCATTAATCCAACAACAGCTGCCGATCCTGCCATATCGTAAGTCATGTCTTCCATAAACTTTGCAGGCTTAAGTGAATAACCTCCTGTATCAAAACAGACACCTTTTCCGACAAATGCCAAAGGTTTAGAATTATTTTTTGTCCCGTTCCACTCCATTGTAACAAGATATGATCCTCTAACACTCCCTTGCCCAACACCCAACAGGGCGTGCATTCCGAGTTTTTTTAATTTCTTTTCGTCATAAATATTTACTTTTAGACCGTCTTTCTTAAGAGAATTTATTCGCTTAGCATATTCATCTGGGTGTAAAACATTTCCCGGTTCTGAAACTAAGTCTCGTGCAAAAAATGTTCCCTCCTCCAAAGCTTTGAATCTTAATTGGGTTTTTGATGACGGTTTATTTTTATTACCTATTACATTTAAAATAATGTTTCTTTTTTCTTTTTTAGATTTATATTTCTTAAATTCGTATGATTTTAATTTCAATCCATGTAAAAAATGAGCTATAAAATTTTGATATTTACTTTTTACACTATCAGAGATTAAATAATATTCGGCATTGTTTTCTAAATTTATTTTTTTATAAAATTCTGCACCTAAATTTTCTATATCGGAATTTTTTAGTTTGTCTTTAATTGAAACAATAATAATTTTTTTTTTTGAGCTAAGTTCAAATAAAAACAAGTTTTTTTTTAAGTCACTAGCTTTTAATAAATCGCTGATATAAGAAAATTCATTACTTGAAATATATTTTTTCAAATCATTAATGTAGGTTTTCCCATTGGAAAATAAAACCAGATTAGACTTAGAGCTGTTAAATTTTATATCTGAATAGCTAATTTGAACCGGCATATTTTATAATTGTAATTTGATAGAGTTGGTTGCTATATAAGTCCAAATATAGCAAATTTCAACGTAAATTTGGTCATAGTTAAACCATAGATTGAAATTTGTATTAGGTTGCTTTAATTATATAGCTTATATTGCAATGCTAGAAAATAAAATCTATCAAAACTTTTTTTTAGAAATTTTTAAAACCTTTTTCATTATTTTATTTGGGTTATCAATTATAGCTTTAACAGTAAGAGCGGTAAATTTTTTAGATTTAATTGTTGATAATGGGTACCCAGTTTTGACTTATTTTCAATACTCTATACTTAATCTATTTGGTATTGCGCCAAAATTCATACCCTTAGCTTTCCTCTTATCTTTAACAATATTCATTCTTAAGCATACGGAAGACAGTGAATTTGTAATTCTGTGGACTTCAGGTGTTAAAAAAATTAATGTTGTTAATTTATTTTTACTTTCTTCAGTTACTGCTTTAATTTTTTATATATCATTATCTGCTTTTTTTACTCCTTTAGCACTTAACAAGTCGCGTCAGTTATTAAGTGTAGATCATCTAAATTCCTTTTTACCTACTGTAAAATCACAACAATTTAGTGACTCTTTTAAAGGTTTTACATTCATAGTGGAAAAAAAATTTAAAAATGAAGTTGAAAATATTTTTTTACATGACACAGGAGATAATTTAAAAAATTTATCATCTAATGTTTCAAATACGACTAGCACTACTGTAATAGCTGAAAGAGGGATAATTGATGAAAGAAAAATGATCTTATTTAATGGACAAATTATATCATCTAAAAAAGATAACAATAATGAGAATGAAATTATTAAATTTCAACAACTAAATATAGATCTTAAAAATTTAGTTACAACCACAATTAAGGAACCTAAAATTCAAGAGACTTCTACAATAACTTTATTGAAATGTTTTACATCTTCAAACATTAAAAAAAGTATATGTAGTGATGAAGCTAGAAAAGAGGTTTATCCAACATTAATTAGGCGAATGATTTTGCCTACTTACATTCCTTTAGTAGCCATTCTTTGCTCTTTTCTGTTATTGAGAAATAGAAGTTTCCTTTTAAGTAAATTTACAATTTTTGTTTATTGTTTTTTAACACTTGTTCTAACAGAAATATTAATAAGATACACGGGTATAAGTAATTTGTTAAGATCAATCTATATATTATCGCCAATATTTTTAGTCTTCATATTTTATTTTTTATTGTCTTACAAATTTACGAAAGAAATTAAAAAAATATGAATAAAATCGTTTTAAATTATCTTTTAAAAAATTTTATAAATACTTTATTAATTGTTATAGGAGTAATTTATTGTTTTGGTTTAATTTTAAACTTATTTGAAGAAATCGAGTTTTTCAAAAATTTAAATGTTAGTTTTCTTACGCCTTTGATATTAACTAGTATTTTTATACCTAGCATGATTACTAAGCTGCTTCCATTTATAATTTTTATATCGAGTATGTTATTTATGCTAAAGATAAGAAATAATAAAGATTTACTTACATTAAAGGTTTATGGATATTCAAATATAAAGATATTTTTTATCCTTGCATTAACATCTTTTATTTTTGGTTGGATGGTTTTGTTTGTTGCAACTCCTATTACATCTTCAATGGTAAAATATTATGAGAAAACAAAATCACAATATGCAAGGGATATCGATCATTTAGTAACCTTCAACAAAAATGGATTATGGATTAAAGAGAATATTGAGGATGGGAATAGAATCATAACTGCCTCTAAACCAAAAGGTTTTGAGTTAGTTGATGTAACTATCTTTCACCTAAATAAAAATTATAATTTAGTTGAAAAAATCACTTCAAAGAAAGTCAACATAAAATCTAACAATTGGGTTTTAAAAGAAGTGACAGTATCTTATGAAAAAGACGGTGTCTTTGAAAATAAAAAATTTAATGATTATAATATTACCTCAATTTATGATCACGAAAAAATCACAAGTTTATTTAAGAATTTTGACACTATGTCTTTCTTGGATTTAGTTATCGATTATAATGAACTTTTAAACACCGGTTATAATGAGAGATTTTTAAATCAAAGTTTACACTTACTACTTTCTCTACCTTTCTTTTTATTCTTAATGACTGCCTTAGCGGCTATTTTAACACTCAATACATTAAAAAAGTCTGATAATTTTAAGTTTATAGTATTAGGTATTATTATCAGTGTATTAATTTATTATTTTAAAGACCTTTCCTTAGCCTTGGGACAAACTGATAGAGTTCCTCTAATTTTAGCCATATGGTCTCCAATAATAGCTTTAAGTTTTTTTACTTTTATAGGAGTTTTACAAATTAATGAAAAATAAGATCCTTTTAAGTTTTATTTTGACTTTTTTTTGTAGCCATCTTTTGATGGCTCAAGAGGTCTTAATTGAAGCTAAGAGTATTACTTTGGATAAAGATGGTGAAACGTCGGTCTTTGAAAAAAATGTAACAGTTAAGACAGAAGGTAACATAATTGAAAGTGATTATGTTAAGTATAATAAAAAAAGTGGAATATTAAAGATTAAAAAAAATGTGATAGCTAAAGATATACAAAATAATATCATTAGAACTGAATTTGCAGAATATAACGAGAATACTAAAATATTTAAAAGTTTCGGACCCACAACAATTCTAACAAGTGAAAACTATTTTATCAAAGGAGAAGATATTACTGCGGACGTAAAAAACAAAGTAATTGAGTCAAAAAATGATACTGTCATAACAGATCAAGATAAAAACAAGATATTCTTGCAAAACTTTAAATATATTTCTAATGAAAATATTTTTAAATCAATAGGTTTAATTAAAATTGAAGATACAACTAATAATTCCTATAAATTTTCTCAAATATATATTGACACAAAAAAAAAGGAAATATTAGGTACAGATATTAAAGCTTTTATAAATGATCCAAATTTTAAAATAAATAAAGACAATAAACCGCGTATTTTTGCTAATACTTTGAAAATAAGTAAAAACAAAAATTATTTTGATAAAAGTGTTTTTACTGTATGTGACTATAGAAAAAATGACAAATGTCCTCCTTGGACAATTCAAGCTTCAAAAATATTACACGACAGAGAAAAAAAAACAATTTTTTATAATAATGCAATTGTAAAAATTTTTGACTTTCCGATATTTTACCTGCCAAAGTTATCACATCCTGATCCGACTGTTGATAGAAGATCTGGATTTTTAGTACCAACATTCTACGACTCCAAAAATTTAGGCTCTGGAATATCATTGCCTTACTTTTGGGCGATAGACGAAGATAAAAACTTTACTTTTACAAGTAAAATTTATGCCTCAGAAAATCCAATTTTTCTTGGCGAATATAATCAAGCATTTAAAAATTCAAATTTTCTTATAGATTTTGGCTACACTGAAGGTTACAAAAAACAAACTGCAAAAAAAACAACAGGTGAAAAATCACATTTCTTCTCAAAATTTGTAAAAAATTTTAAAAATGATGATAGTTCGGAAAGTACCTTGAGTGTCACAATTCAAGACGTATCTAATGATAAATATTTAAAACTTTATAAAATTGACACAAATTTAGTTGATTACGAAACTGATAATTTAGAGAGCTCAATAGATTTTACTCATCAAAATGATAATAGTTTTTTAGGGATTAATACAAGCATATTTGAGACTTTAAATGAAAATTATAATGATAAGTATGAATACATACTACCAGAAATTACTTATGATAAAAATTTGGTAAGTAATGAAATATTAGGAAATCTAGATCTACAATCAAATTTTAAAACACATATTTATGATACAAATAAATTAACAAATTTTTTTGTTAATGATTTAACTTGGAATTTCAGAGAAATTTACTACCCATCTGGAATAAGTAGTAAGTTATTAGCTAACTTCAAAAATATAAACTACGAGGCAAAAAATGTAGATAATTTTAAAGAAGATTTTACAAGTGATTTATATGGAGCATTTGGCTATTTTTCAGAGTTAAATCTTGAGAAAAAAAGTGGCGAAAAAGAACATTTTCTAACTCCAAAATTTTTATTAAGGTACGCGCCTGGTAAAATGAGACCTCAAAGAAATGATGGATATAAGTTAGATCCGATTAGTGCATTTAGTATGGATAGACTTCAAATATTTAATAATTTTGAGACAGGCACTAGTGGTACGGTTGGTTTCGATTATAAACTTAAAAAAAATGATATTAACAAATTAGATTTTTCAATGGCACAAATTTTAAATGAAAAAAACAATAAAAAAATGCCCTCTAAAACTAGTTTAGATAGCAAACTTTCTGACCTTGTTGGGTCTGCAAATTATAATGTTAGTAATAAATTTACTTTAAATTATGATTTTTCAATTGATCATAATTACAATGATTTTAATTATAATGAAATTGGCGCAAGTTTAGACCTTGATCCAATTAAAATTAATTTTGATTATCTGGAAGAAAATAAGCATATAGGCGACAAAAAATATTTTAAAACAAAAATTAATTTTGAAAACAATAGAAACTCTATGTTTTCGATTGAAAATAAAAGAAATTTAGTCACCGATTCCTCAGAGTTTTATAATTTAAGTTATGAATATTTTAATGATTGTTTAAGAGCAGGAGTAGTTTATAGAAGAGAGTTTTATACTGACTCCGAATTAGAACCAGAAAATTCTCTAATGTTTCAAATTACATTAACACCTTTTGGAAATATAACTTCGCCATCTTTTAATCAATGAGGAAACTTCATCTTTTACTATTATTCATATTAATAAATTTCTTTAATAATGATCAATTATCGGCAAAACTTGAGAATAATATTGTTTTAAAAGTAGAAAATGAAATTGTAACAAAATATGAGATTAAAAATAAAATTTTGAGCTCTTTGATTTTATCTGGTCAGGAAATTAATCAAGAAAATATCGATAGATATAAAAAGTCTACTTTGGAAAATTTAATTCAATTAAAATTAATGAAAATAGAGCTATCAAAATATGATCTTAAAGATAGCCCAGATAAATTGAATTCATACCTCAAGACATTATCGTCTAATAATATTGACTCGTTAAAAAAAAAATTTTTAGATAATAAATTAGATTATGATTTATTTTTAGATGAGATAAAGATTAAGTTAAAGTGGCAAGATTTAATATACTTAATTTACTCAAAAAAGATTGAATTAGATGAAAGATCTATAGATATTGAATTACAAGAAATAATTCAAAATAGGTCGGAAATTGAACAGTATAAATTATCTGAAATTGAGATACTTTCATCCGGTGATGAAACTGATAGTGAAAATATAAAAAATATTTCAGATCAAATAAAGCTAGAAGGTTTTGAAGCTGTTGCGGTTAAATTTAGTATTTCAGAGTCTTCTAATAATAAAGGGGAATTAGGATGGATAAATGGAAATGTATTATCTAAACAGATATATGGTATTGTAAGTAACATGAAGCTTGGAGAAGTCTCTAAACCTATAAAACAACAAAATAGTATAATATTTTTAAAATTAAATGATAAGAGGTCTGCAAAATTAAAAGAGTTAGATAAAATGAAATTGAGAAAAGACTTAATTGTACAAAAAAAGAACGAATTATTTAATTTATATTCAAGAAGTCACTTGTCTAAACTTAAAAATACAAGTCTTATTGAATATAGATGAAAAATAAAATTTTAATCATAGGAGGAGACCCTAATAGTGTTAATTCAGAAATTATATATAAAAGTTGGAAAAAAAGTAGTCCTGGAATTAAAAATAAGATTTATGTAATTACAAATTATAGATTATTTAAAAAACAATTATTAAAATTAAAATATCCTTTAAAAATTATAAAAGTTCAAAATCATAAAGATCATCAAAAAACAAAAAAACTAAAAATAATTGATATTCCAATTAAATTCGATAATCCATTTAAAATTAAAAAAAAATTTGCAATTAATTTCATCTCTAAATCCTTAAATTATGCGCATACTGCCGCTTTGAAGAATGATGTGAAGGGCATAATAAACTGCGCTATAAATAAAAGCCTACTTAAAAAAGATAATATTGGAATTACAGAATATTTAGCTTCCAAGTGTAAGGTTAAAAATCAGTCTGAAGTAATGATGATTAGTAATTTGAAATTTTCTGTGGTTCCTATAACAACTCATATCAAAGTAAGACAAATTTCAAAGAAAATAAGTAAAAAAATAATCATTAATAAAATAAAAACAATTGACAAATTTTTTAAAAATACTTTCAAAATAAAACCTAAAATAGGAGTACTTGGTTTAAATCCTCATAACGCTGAAATGAAAAAAAAATCTGAGGAAACTAAAATTATTTTACCTTCCATTAGACAATTAAAAAAAATCAAAATCAATTGTAGTGGGCCACATGTTTCAGATACTATTTTTATTAAAGATTATAAAAACTTTGATGTTATAGTTGGGATGTTTCATGATCAAGTTTTAATACCATTTAAGACTTTATATAAATTTAATGCAATAAATATAACCTTAGGATTGAAGTATTTAAGGGTTTCTCCAGATCATGGGACTGCGGTGAACTTAATTGGAAAAAATAAAGCAAAATCTGAAAGTTTAATTAAATGCATACATTTTATTAATAAATTCGGAAAATGATTTATAACAAAAAATCTTTAGGCCAAAATTTTTTAATTGATAGTAACATTAAAAGAAAAATCGTTAACTCTGTTAATATAAAAAATAAAGATGTAATTGAAATTGGAGCTGGTAAAGGTGATCTCACGGATGAGATTTTAAAAGGAAAACCAAAATCACTTTTAATAATAGAAAAAGACCAACGTTTAGCAGAGATACTTAAAAATAAATATAACAAGGTAAGCAATATCAAAACATATTGCGCCGATATTCTAAAATTTAATTTAGAAAATAATGTTAAAAAAAGTTCGATAATTTTTGGTAATTTGCCATATAATATATCTTCTCAGATATTAGTTAAGACTTTAAAATTTAAGTTATGGCCTCCAAAATTTTCTGACATAATTTTTATGTTTCAGAAAGAACTAGGGGAAAAAATTTTAGGCAAATTTCGATCTAAAAACTATGGCAGATTATCAATATTAACTAATTACAGGCTTAAAGTTTTCTCAAAATTTCTAGTGTCACCTAACTGTTTTTTTCCTAAACCTAAGGTAAAATCAATAGTTATTCATTTTAAACCGATCAAAAGAAATGAAAATAATATAAAGGACATAAACAATCTAGAAAAAATTACAAATATTCTTTTTTCTAATAAAAGAAAAATGATTAATAAAAGTATTAAAAAAATTATCAAAAATAATAAGATTCAAAAGATTGAAAATTTAAATCTAAAATTAAGACCAGAGCAATTACATCCTGATATTTATTATAAGATAGCAGAACTTTATGAGAGTAGGTGAGTAATTTTTTTTTTATGTAAAAGTATAATACTTTCTATTTGTTTAAAACAAACATCTAAATTTTTATTAATCAAAACATAATCATAATCGTTCCAATGTTTTATATCTTCCTCGAAAGAATTAAATCTTTTTTCTATCTCATCTGGGGAATTTTGGTCTCTCTTAATTAGTCTTTTTTTTAATTCCTCTTTATTTTCAGTGATTAGGTATATTTTGATTAAATTTAAATTTTGAAATTTTGATAATTGTTTAGTGCCTTGCCAGTCAATATCAAAAATTAAATCGTTAGTTTTTAAAATTTCATCCACATTTTTTTTTAAAGTTCCGTAATAGTTTTCGAATATCTTAGCATGCTCATAAAAATAATTTTCTCTTATAAATTCTTTAAATTTATCTTTAGAAATAAAAAAATAATCTACGCCCTCTACCTCATTCGATCTTGGTGGCCTTGTGGTGTGGGATACAGATATCTTAAATGAACTATACTTTTGTTGAATTTTTTTTGTTAAAGTAGTTTTACCGACACCAGATGGAGAGGATAATATTACTAATAAATTTTTTTCCTCATTCTGCATTATTGAAGGAAATATTTAATTAGATTTACTCTCAATAAATTTTATTGCATCACCCACAGTTAAAATTTTCTCTGCTTCGCTGTCAGATATTTCAGATCCAAATTCTTCTTCGAAAGCCATAACAAGCTCAACTGTATCCAAACTATCAGCTCCTAAATCATCGATGAAACTAGCTTCCTCAGTAACCTTTTCCTCTTCTATCCCCAGATGATCTGCAACAATTTTTTTTATTTTACTTTTTACTTCTTCTGACATGAATTCCTTCCATATGTTTATGATTTCTTCTTAGATCATTAATTAGAATTGTCAAGACATATACATTCCACCATTAACATGTATAGTTTCACCATTTATATAATTGGCCTTATCAGATGCCAAAAATGCTACACAGTTTGAAATGTCTTCTCCGGTTCCTAAGCTACCAGAGGGTATTTTACTTATCAAAGTTTTCTTAAATTCTTCATTAATTTGATCTGTCATCTCTGTTTTTATGAATCCTGGTGATACACAATTTATATTAATATTTTTTCTAGCATACTCAATAGCAAGGCTTTTAGAAAAACCAATTATACCAGCTTTTGATGCTGAATAGTTAGATTGACCAAGGTTACCTGTGTGCCCCACGATTGATGTAATATTAATTATTTTTCCAAGTTTTTTTTTCAACATTTTTTTTATAGTGTACTTACACATTAAAAAAGTAGATGTTAAATTTATATCAAGAACTTTTTTCCAATTTTCATCAGTTAATCTTATTGATAGATTATCAAGTGTTATGCCTGCGTTGTTTACCAGAATATCAATTCCGTCCAATTTTTTGTCAGCTTTATCTATAAATTCCTCAATTTTGTTATGGTTTGCTAAATCAAATTTTTCAATGATGATTTCTGGAAAATCTTTTTTTATCCTCTGTAATTTTGACTCGTTAGTGCCGGTAGCTAGTACAGTCGACTCTAAGCTAGTAAACTTTTTAACTAAAGAATTCCCTATTCCTCCAGTAGCTCCTGTAATTAAAATTTTTTTATTTTTTAAGTTTATCATTTAAACTTTTAATATCAGTAATTGAGTTAATTGCAAAGCTATTACAATTTTTTAGTGTTCTTTTAACCATACCAGATAAAACTTTCCCTGGTCCTATTTCTATAAAATTTTTTGCACCATTATTTGACATATAAATCAAACTTTCTCTCCATCTTACTGTTGAACAAATTTGATCTATTAGTAATTTTTTTATTTGATCTGGTTTTTCTTCTGAATTAGCGTTGACATTATTAATTATTTCAAAATTTGGTTTTTTAAAATTTGTTTCATTAATTTTTTTACTCATATTTGTTGCTGCTGGTTTCATCAAAGAACAATGAAAAGGCGCACTTACTTTTAAAGGTATTGATTTAATTTTTTTTTCTCCTAAAAACAATTGAAATGAATTTATGGTCTCCTTGTCTCCACTTATAATTACTTGGCCATTAGCATTATCATTCGCTACTTCACACACACCACTTTCTATAGACTCTTTTATCAGATTTTTTATATCTTTTATTTCTGTTCCTAAAACCGCTATCATGCTTCCCTGGCCAACGGGTACTGCATTTTGCATTTCTTTACCTCTTTCATGTAGTAAATATAAAGCATCGTCAAAATCAAGTGAGCCTGAACAAACTAATGCGCTATATTCTCCTAAAGAGTGACCAGCAAAGTATTTACATGTATCTAAACTAAAATTAAATTCTTTGATTAAAATTTTATAAATAGAAAAGCTAACAGTAAGTATAGCTGGTTGAGTATTTTTTGTAAGTTGCAATTCATTTTCAGGTCCTTCTAAAATAATTTTTGATAATGAAAACTTTAATTTATCATCTGCTTGACTAAATATATCTCTAACTACTTTAAAATTTTTATAAAACTCTAAACCCATACCTACCAGCTGTGAGCCCTGACCAGGAAATATTAATGCGTTCATTTTAACCAGTTTTATTCAATAATTATTAGTATTGCTATAATTATTCATTATAGTATAACCCAGTTTTTACAAACAATTAATTAAACAAATTTTGCACGTTAATTATGGCTTTTTACGAAAACACAATAATAGCTAAACAGGATTTAGCAGGAAAAGATTTAAAAATCATAACAGATAAATACAACGAAATAATAAACTCTTCTTCAGGTAAAGTTGTAAAAGTGGAACTTTGGGGTTTATTAAATTTAGCGAATAAAATAAAAAATTATAAAAAAGGATTTTACATTCACTACAAATTTGAGGGTAATAACAAAACTCTTCAAGAAATAGAAAAAAGAATTAAAGTTGATCCGGCAATTATTAGATATTTAACCGTAAAGTACAAAGCATTGGATACAAAAAACGAGTTTTTTAACAAAAAAGATGGTAAATAATGAAAAGAAAGAATAAAAAATTTCAAAAGAGAGGCTCAAACTCTTTAAATAAATTAAGTTTGTTTCAAAAAACGGACGGCAGATTTTCAAAAAGGTGCCCACTTTCTATAAAAAACGCACCCATTATCGATTACAAAAATGTAAGTTTGTTGAAAAAATACATATCAGAAAATGGAAAGATTATTTCTTCTAAGATAACTTCAGTTTCTTTTAATAAGCAGAAAAAATTAACAAGAGAGATAAAAAAAGCAAAAATATTAGGTTTAGTATAAATAAAATGGAATTAATTCTTTTAGAGAATATATTAAATTTAGGAAATATTGGCGATAAAGTCAAAGTTAAGAACGGCTATGGAAGGAACTTTCTTTTAAAACAAGGAAAAGCGTTAAGATATAACAAAAAAAATCAAGAATTTGTAGACAAAAAAAAAGTCGAATTAAATAAAAAGAATATAGAATTAATAAATAAATACAAAGAGATTGCAAAATTAGTTAATAATAAAACTTTTTCATTTAATAAAGAAAGTAAGGAAAATGGAGATCTTTATGGATCAATCAAGCCTAAAGAAATTACTAACCTTATTAAAGAAAAGGTTAAGGCTGAAGTTAGCCCATCCCAAATAATTTTAAAGGATAACTTAAATAAAATAGGTATTTATAAAGCCTCGATAAGTTTTCATTCAGAAGTTAAAGCTAATATTTCTATTAAGATTGATAAGATACAATCTAGATAACTTTTCCACAGAGTTGAAAAAATAGTGCGTAACTTTTTTCTTTAAAGGCTGTCTGTATAGCATATTATTTGCATGTGGAAGAAGTTAAACAGAAGCAAAATCTCGAAATTAATAAGCAGCCATCTAATATTGAAGCAGAACAAGCTTTAATAGGTTCTATTCTCGTAAATAATGACATTTTAGATGAGGTATCTGTAATTGTAAACTCAACTATATTTTACGATCCTGCTCATGTTAAGATTTATGAAGTAATAGAAAATCTAAATAACAAAGGAATGATAGCAAATCCAATTACATTAAAAAATTATTTTGAGAAAGATAATATGCTTAAAGACGTAGGTGGCACTGAGTATTTAGTAAAACTTACCAGATTTTCTTCCTCAACAAAACAAGCGGTTGACTATGCGAAGATTATTCATGAAATGTATTTAAGAAGGGAGCTTATTCTTATTTCTGATAAATTATCCTCGGATTCCATAAGTGCTAATGATCAAGATCATAATGCTGAGAATATAATAGAAAATACTGAAAAGTCTCTTTTTGACTTGGCTGAAAGAGGTACTTTTTCACAGTCATTTTTAAAATTTAATAAGGCTTTAGATCAAACAATTGAGATGGCTACCTTAGCAATGCAAAATGACCAAGGTCTTGTTGGAGTTCCAACAGGCTTGACTGAACTAGATCAAAAATTAGGTGGGCTGCATAAATCAGATTTAATAATTCTCGCTGGAAGACCTTCGATGGGAAAAACTGCTTTGGCAACTAATATAGCTTTCAACGCTGCTCAAAATATTTCTAATAGAGAAGACAAATCTTCCGTAGCTTTTTTTTCTTTAGAAATGTCTTCAGAGCAATTATCTACAAGAATATTATCTGAGCAAGCAAAAATAAAGTCAGATGATATTAGAAGAGGTAAAGTTACTGAGGAGGAAATTAATAGATACATTGAAACCTCTAGAAATATTTATAATCTTCCTTTATATATCGATGAAACACCAGCAATAACAATAGCTACTTTAAGCAATAGAGCCAGAAGAATAAAAAGATTGTTTGGTTTAAGTTTAATAGTAGTTGATTACATTCAATTAATGAGATCAAATTTAAATAAAAATGAAGGAAGAGTTCAAGAAATTTCTGAGAT
>MDSW01074868.1_pt1 | contig 13550 bp, 11 predicted proteins | sample 811171 | NCBI WGS metagenome assembly MDSW01 (sample SAMN05326641, study PRJNA326480) | marine metagenome | isolation source: seawater | place: Atlantic Ocean: North West | collected 2012 | reverse complement strand
TCAACTGATTTTAAATTATATTTATCAGCAGTAGTTTTATCTACGTAGAAAGCTTGCTGAGAGTCTGGTGTATTAACACCAATGTTCATGATAGTACCTGCTGCTACATGAGGCTCATAGTTAGCAATAATATTATCATACCAAACCTCAGTAATTACATCTAACTGCTTATCATAGTGAGCAGCCATAATTGGTGTGGTACTTCCTTTTGTCACTTCTACTTGACAACCATATCCTTTTTCAAGAATAAATGCTGATATAGCAGTGTGAATGTTAGCACTACTCCAATCGAAGTCTCCAAGTCTCGCTTTACATTGTGCATTGGCACTTGTACCAATTATAGAGATCACAGATATAAATAAAGAAGAGAGAACTAATTTTTTTAAAAACTTCATAGAATTATCTCCTTAGGTTAAGTTTTAATGAACACATTACATAATGGATAGAGACAAAACTCAAGTGCTTCTTAAATTAAATTTCAACTATAAATTGCATTGAAAACATTTATATTGTAAATAATATTTAATAATGAACACTATTTCTAAAATTGAGAGAAATAACAGCTATTTAAAAGTAATATGGAGTGATGGGAAAGAAAGTCAGTTTAATTACTTATGGTTAAGAGACAATTGTCCAACTGCACATGATAAAAATACAAACCATAGAATGTTTAATATCCTAGAGGTAAGTAAAAATATAAATCCAAAAAAATACATTATTAATAAAGATGGTAAATTAGAAATCGAGTGGAGCGAAGGAGAACATACAAGTTATTTTGATCCAAAATGGTTAAGGGAAAACTGTTATACACTTAAGAATAAAACAAAATACAAATCTCCTTATAAGCTTTGGGATAATTCGCTTAAAAAAAATTTTAAAAGCATATGCATAGATCACGATGAAATTATTAACTCCGACAAAGGACTGAAAAAATGGTTAGAACTTTTACATTACACTGGCATTGCAATAGTAAAAAATACTCCAGTAAAAGATAAATCAGCTTTTCCTGTTTTAAATAGAATTAGCCATACCAGAGAAACTTTTTTTAAAACTCCTTTCGAAGTGATAAATATTCCTAAACCAAATAATTCTGCATATACTGCGCATGCATTGAGAAATCATATGGATTTACCTTGGTTTGAAAATCCTCCAGGATATCAATTTTTACATTGCTTAATAAATGCCGCTGAGGGTGGAGACTCATCCGCAGTTGATGGTTTTGCTGTAGCAGAATATTTAAAAAATAATAAGATTGATGTTTACAAAATTTTGACTGAAGTTTATTTAAAATTTAGAGATAAAGATTATACTCAAGATAATCATAGAGGATTTCATGCACCTGCTATAGGATTAACTAAAGATAAAGATTACCATGATATCAGATTTAGCATTGCCACTATGGACTCACTAGATTGCCACCCTGATTTAATGGATAAGGTTTATAAAGCTCATCACGAATTTGGAAACTTATTACATGACGATAGATTTCAAATAAAATTCAGAATGGAGCCTGGTGATATTTTTTCTTTTAATAACAGAAGAGTATTACATGGAAGGACAGAATTTAATCCTCAATCAGGCAACAGGCACTTGCAAGGTTATTATATTGATCGAGATGAAATTATAGGTAGATTAAATTTTTTGAAATTAACAAATTTATAAAATTTCAAATATAAGATTTTTATTTCTATATTTTTTTTTAAATTGTTTATCTCTAGCTGTATAGTAATAGATAGGTTTTTTAATTAGACTTATTTGTTTATTTAATAAGAATTTTTTTTCCATTACGAGTATCTTTATATATTCAGATTTACTTTTTTGTACTATTTTATTTATCTTTGTTGTTGAAGCAAAAACTATTCCTAAATTTAGTTTTTTTTTTAATTTATACAATCTTCTAATGTTATTATCATTAAATGAAGTTATACTAAAGAATTTCAATTTTTTGGTTAATTTTATCAATTGAATTAAATTTTTTTTTGAAAATTGAGATTTCATTTCCAACATTAAGTAGTTTTTCATCTTTGAGAGATTTATTAATTCTCTTAGCTCAGGTATGTGGTAATTAAATTTTTTTGCAATATAATTAATTTCATTGAAAGTAAGATCTTTTATTGATTTGTTTACTTTAAATTTTTTTTTCAAAGTAAAATCATGAAAACATATTATCTTATTATCTTTTGTAGTATGTAGATCAGTTTCAATACCAAATTTTTTTTTAAAACAATATTTAAAAGCTTCAAGAGTGTTTTCTTTAAAATTCTTTTTAGCCAAACCTCTGTGAATTAGTAAATGAGCCATAAGACTCTATTATTTCCATCCAGTAATTGTTTTTACTTCAAGAAACTCTTCTAATCCCCAAATACCACCTTCACGTCCATTACCTGACTGTTTATATCCACCAAAAGGAGTTCCTGAGTCTGGAGCATTTCCATTTATATAAACAATTCCTGATCTTAATTTTTTTGATACTCTTTTGGCTCTTGCTTTATCCTCTGTCTGCAAATAATTTCCAAGACCGTATTCAGTGTCATTTGTAATTTTGATTGCCTCTTCTTCAGTTTCAAATGGAATTATTGAGAGAACTGGTCCAAAGATTTCTTTTTTAGCTATTTGCATATTATTTGTTACATTTTTAAAGATAGTTGGTTTTATAAAATAACCCTTATTCAAACCTTTAGGCATTTCAGGACCTCCAGCTGCTAGAGTAGCACCTTCATTAATACCATCTTTTATCAAGTTGATTATTTTATCATATTGTACTTTTGAAACTACAGGTCCTATATGATCTCCATTTTTAGATGCTATATCTACTTTTATTTTATTAGCTTCATCTACCGCTTCTTTAACAGCTCTTTCATAAATAGGTTTTTCTACAAGCATTCTGGTTGGTGCGTCACATGATTGTCCAGAATTACTCATTACATTTCTAATTCCGTCTCTAATTGCATTAGCATAAGAATCTGCAAAAACAATGTTTCCGCCTTTTCCACCTAACTCTAAACAAACTCTTTTAATTGAATCTGCTGCATTTTTTGTAATCAGCCTTCCTGCTCTGGTTGATCCTGTAAATGAAATCATATCTATGTCAGGATGACTAGATATATAAGTTCCTACACCTTTTCCATCGCCATTTACCAAATTAAAAACACCAGCAGGGAATCCTGCTTCATCTATCATTTCTGCAAACAGCATAGCTGATATAGGGGCTATTTCTGATGGTTTAAGTATCATTGTACAACCAACTGAAAGAGCAGGGATTACTTTTAAAGCAATTTGATTGATTGGCCAGTTCCATGGAGTAATAAGACCACATACTCCAATTGGTTCTCGAGTTATATAATTATTTGATTTAGAATCAAAATCTTCTTCAAATTTAAACTCTTTTAATCTTAATATGAAATCTTCTATATGAACTTGTCCAGATGTAGCGTGGGCAGATTTTGCAAAATCAATAGGTGAACCCATCTCCATTGACATTGCTTCTGACATTTCATTAAATCTTTTTTTATAAATTTTTAATAATTTTTCTAAAAGTTTTATTTTTTCACTTTTTGAGGTTTCTTTCCATTCAATAAAAGCATTTTTTGCGGCTTTAACTGCAGCATCAGTGTCTTCTTTAGAGCCTAAAGAAATAATAGCAAAAGGTTCCTCATTTGATGGGTTAATCACCTCAAAGTCGTTAGTTTTAGAGGACTTAACCCATTTCCCATTTATATAAAAATTTTTTTTATCAAGCATAATTTAAAATTAAAATCTTAATCAAATTTCATATCCTTTTTTCTCTTTTTCATCATCTATCAACTCATCTGGAAAATTAGGTGCTCTAAAATCTATTCCAAATTTATCTTCAAGTCTTTTTACCACCATTGATGACCAAGCTCTAGCGCCATATCTTTTTTCAGCATCTTTAAAAATTTCTAGTATAAATGGTGATATTTCTAAAGGAGTATTTATTTTTTTTGAAAGTTCATTAAAAAGATTCATATCTTTTTTAACTAAATCCATTGTAAAATTTATATTATAAGAGCCATTTAATATAACTTGACTTTCTGTTTCATGTACAAATGAATTTCCAGAAGAGACAGCTATCCCTTTATAGGCTTTATTAAGATCTAGATTATATTTTTTTGCAATTGTCCAAGCCTCTCCAAGAGCCGCTAAATGAACTGAAGCTAAATAATTTGTAATTACTTTTAATATTGATGCACTTCCTAATTCTCCTGTATGTAAAATTTTTCTTCCCATTGCAGTTAAAATAGGCAAAATTTTTTCAAAACTTTTTCTTTCTCCACCAACAAAAATAGCAATATTTCCAGTCGCTGCCCTATGACATCCACCGCTAACTGGGCCATCCATAGGAGTAGCCTTTTTACTTAAAACTAATTTACCTAATCTTTTTACTTCAGTTTCATCTGTTGTGCTCATTTCTAGCCATATCTTATTTTCTGAAAGACCACTAATCACCCCATTTGGTGACTCCATTACTTCAGCACATATCTTTGGAGAAGGAAGACAAGTAATGATCAAATCTGTTTTTTCAGCAAGTTCTTTTGCAGTATTTGAAACTTTAGCTCCTTTATTTTTAAAACTGTTAGTTAAATTTTTATCTAGATCTCTTACCGTTAAATTAAATTTATTTCTCAATAAACTATTTGCTAGTTTTCCTCCGACATTTCCCAATCCAATAAACCCTATTTTCATAATATCCTTTCTATGGAAATATTTATTTTTGGTAAAATTATATTAAATGAAATTGTTAGTTTAGGGTAGATAGATTTATGTAGCTTCAAGAATATCTAAAGCCTGAAATAAAAATTCTAAAGCATCATAATGTCTATCATCATCAGGAGCGTCTTCTAATTCTTTATGTAATGCCCATCCTTTATCAATTAATGCTTTAGCTTTGTCTATTTTCTCTTGTGGTAATTTGCTATTTTCTACCATTTCTAATAACTCTGGATATAAAACTGGACAACTATTAGAAAAAGCTTGAGTTGATGTAAAAAATGTTAAAACAATTATTAATAAAAATTTTTTAATCATCAGAGAAACTTATTTAAGTTTAAAAAATTGTCAACAATTCAATTAAAATTATCTTTATATATCTACCCATTTATTATTCTATATTGTAAGATATTAAATGAATTCCATAAAAGTTGATCCAAAATACAACTCTGGCATTAATGCCAAAGTGGGATTAATCGCTTTATCGACTGATTTTATGATTGAAAAAGATTTTAATAAGATACTAGATGGGATGAAAGTTGATCTTTTTGTTAATAGAATACGTAGTTACCATCCTTTAACTTCAGACAATTTAATTAAAATGGCAGAAAATGTAACAGAAGTTTCAAAGGATATTCTACCAGATGAAAAATTAGATTGTGTAGTATATGGTTGTACTTCAGGGACAATTGCCTCTGGTTATAATTCTATTAAAGATAAAATTAATCAAGCAAAACCAGAAGCAAAAGTTATAACTCCAAGTTCGGCAGCAATTAATGCATTAGAAAAAATGAAAATAAAAAAGATATCTATTTTTACGCCATATTCAAAAGAACTAAACAATAAAGTTCTAGACTATTTTAAAAGTAATGATTTTGTTATTACATCTAATTCATATTTCGATATTTCGTATGATAATGATATAGCAAAAGTTGATCCAGATTATTTATATGAAGTAATTTCTAAAATGGAAACTAAAGATGCAGAAGCTATATTTATTTCTTGTACTAACTTGCCTGCTTTGAATATTGTAGATAAACTCGAAAAAAAATTAAAGAAAATAGTTTTGTCTAGTAATCAAGTCTTAATTTGGGATACCCTTAGAAGTATAAAAAAAAATAAATCTATAAATGGTTTTGGAAAATTATTTTCATATAGTTGATTATGTTATTTACTAAAGAAGAGTACAAATCTAGATTAAAAAAAGTTCAAAATATGATGCAAGAAAAAGGCATTGAGCTTTTAATCTCTCAAGATACTAATAATATGAATTATCTAACAGGTTATGATGCTTGGTCTTTTTATTATGCCCAATGTGTTATTGTTCATGTTAATGCTGAAGAACCAATTTGCTGGATTAGAGCTCAAGATGCAGGCGGAGCTTATATAAAGACTTATTTAAAAAATGAAAATATTATTCAATATCATGAAAAATATATTCATACTTGGCCATCTCACCCATATGATAATTTAGTAGATATAATCAAAGAAAAAAAATGGGATAAGCTTTGTATAGGTCTTGAAATGGATAGTCATTATTTTACAGCATATTGCTATGAAAAAATTAAACAAGGTTTACCTAATGCTAAATTAAAAGACTCTGAAAGGCTAGTTAACTGGGCAAGATTAGTAAAATCTAATGAAGAAATAAAATTGATGAAATGTGCTGCAAAAATTTCTGAAAAAGGAATGAAAACTGCTATGGAAGTAATTAATCCAGGTGTAAGACAATGTGATGCTGTTGCAGAAATTCAAAAAACTTTATTTATGGGTACAGAAAAATATGGAGGAGAGTACGCTAGTATTACTACATTGTTACCTACAGGCAGAGGTACTTCAGCATCTCATTTGACAGCTACTGACGATAAATTTGTAAAAGGAGAAGCAACTATTATTGAATTATCTGGAGTTTATAAAAGGTACCATGCTCCAATGGCAAGAACAGTTTTACTTGGAAAAGCTGAACAAAAAAAGATTGACGCAATGAAAGCAACTAACGAAGCTTTAGACGAAGGTTTTTCAGCAGCAAAACCAGGTAATACTGCTGACGATGTGGCTCAAAAATTTTGGAAAGTATTAGATAAATATAAGATAAAGAAAGAGTCCAGAACAGGTTATTCAATAGGCATTGGATATCCTCCTGACTGGGGAGAGCATACTTTAAATATATCTAAAGGCGACAAAACTATTCTTAAAACCAATGTTTGTTTTCATATGATTGCAGTTATGCAGTTTGGTGATTGGGGAGTAGAAGCCTCTGAATCAATAAGAGTAACAGAAAATGGACATGAGAAATTATGTAATTTTTCTAGAGATCTTAATATAAAGGGATAATTAGTCCTTGAAATCTATTATTTCTAATGTTTTAAATGTCAATGTCTAAAAATGATAGTTTCGTCAAGTTCGAAAAAGTTGATAAAAGTTATGACGGAGAATCTTTAGTAGTTAGAGGGTTAGATTTGGATATTCCCCAAGGTGAATTTTTAACTATGCTAGGACCTTCAGGATCAGGAAAAACAACTACACTTATGATGTTAGCAGGTTTTGAAACTCCAACTAGTGGAGAAATATATTTAGAGGGAGAACCAATTAGCAGTATTCCACCTTACAAGAGAGGAATAGGAATGGTTTTTCAAAATTATGCTTTATTTCCACATATGACTGTAAATGAAAATTTAGCTTTCCCATTAGAAGTTAGAAAATTATCTAAATCAGAAATAGATGAAAAAGTTCATAAAGCTTTGTCTATGGTTGAGTTACAAGATTTTGGAACAAGAATGCCACTTCAACTTTCTGGAGGACAACAACAAAGAGTAGCTTTAGCAAGAGCTTTAGTATTTGAACCAAGATTAGTTTTAATGGATGAACCATTAGGAGCATTAGATAAAAAGTTAAGAGAACAGATGCAATATGAAATCAAACATATTCATGAGAGAATAGGTATCACAGTAGTTTATGTTACACATGATCAAAGTGAAGCATTAACAATGTCTAATAGAATTGCAGTTTTTAATGATGGAAAAATTCAACAAATTTCTACGCCTGATGTTCTTTACGAAAAGCCTGATAACTCCTTTGTTGCACAGTTTATAGGAGAAAATAATCAATTAAGAGGAAAAGTAAAATCAGTTAATGGAAAGAATTGTGTTGTTGAAACTGAAAATGGTGATGAAATAGTTTCATTAAAAATAAATGTAAACAATGTTGGCGAACAATCTCTACTTTCGTTAAGACCTGAAAGAGTTTGGGTAAATGTAGAAAATGATGGCTATGAAAATAACTTTGAAGCAAAAGTAGAAGAATTAATCTATCTAGGGGACCATGTAAGAACTAGAGTAAAAGTTTGTGGAGATGATCAATTTATAGTTAAAATTCCTAATTCTTCTGATCACTCAGATTTAAAAGAAGGTGCTAAAGTAAAATTATCTTGGAAAGCTGAAGATACCCGAGCATTAGATCTTAACATTTAAATATAAAAACCATTCACAAATAAGGTTTTTTTCAACAAAATTCTGTTTGCAGTCTATATCTGGATATGTTTTAATTTACATATAAAAAGTTAAATTTAATTTAATTTAAAGGGGATAATAATGATAAAAACAATCAAATTAGCTTTCCTTGGCTTAATCTCAATGGCATTTGTTGGATCTGCATATGCAGATATAACATTTGTTTCTTGGGGTGGTGCTTATACTGCCAGCCAACAAAAAGCTTATATAGATACTTGGAGCAAAGGTTCAGGAGTAACTGTTGAAAACTACAATGGTGGTCTTGGAGAAATTAAAGCACAAGTAGAAGCAAACAATGTAACTTGGGATGTTGTAGACGTACTTCCTGACCAAGCAATCACTGGATGCGATGATGGATTATTTGAAAAATTAGACCAAAGTTACTTTACTGATGATATGGTTGTAAAACCTGTATCTGAATGTATTGCACCTCAAATATTTTGGTCTTACGTAGCATTCTATGATCCAGCTAAGTTTCCTGGAGCAAAACCAAAAACAATTAAAGATTTCTTTAATGTTAAAAAATTTCCAGGAAAAAGAGGAATACACACTTGGGCTAACGCATTAATCGAAATGGCTTTAGTTGCAGATGGTGTTCCACCTAAAAATGTTTATAAAGTGATGAACAATCCGAATGGAATTAATAGAGCATTTGCAAAACTTGATACAATTAAAGATCATGTTGTGTTCTGGTCAGCTGGCTCTAAACCACTTGAATTAGTTTCATCTGGAGAAGTTGTAATGTCACTAGCTTATAATGGAAGAGTTGGAGCTGCTATTCTTCAAGATGGTAAAAATTTTGAATACATCTGGGATGGACAAGTTCTTGAGCAAGAATATCTTGTAGTTATAAAAGGTGGTAAGAATATTGCTGAAGCAAAAGAATTTGTTAAGCATGCTTCTTCTGCTGAGTCTTTAGCACTTCAAGCTAAATACATTCCATATGGTCCAATGAGATCATCTAGTATTGATATCATCAAAGCAGGTGAGCCTTATTTCAATACTGGTGTAGCTGTATTACCTCACATGCCGAATACTCCTAGAAGACTAAGAAGATCTGTTATAGCTGACCCTTTCTGGTGGGCTGACAATGGAGCTGAAGTTAATGAGAGATTTGGAGTTTGGAAAGGTAACTAGACTTTAATTTTATTTAAAAAAAGGCGAGATTCGTTCTCGCCTTTTTTTTATATTAGAGTAAATTTATTTTTATTATATGAGTAACGAAACTTTATCTGGACCAATTCTTACAAGCGACGGTATACCTTTAAAGGAAAGTTTAAAAAAATCTGAGAGAATTAATAAGGTTCGTGCTTTTCTTTTAGTTTTACCTCTTTTAGCTTTTATCTTAATTACATTTATTGTTCCAATAGGTGACATGTTAGCAAGAAGTGTTGATGATAGATATATTAATACAGTTTTCCCCAAAACATTTGAAATTTATAAAAAATGGGACAGAAAAGGTTTACCATCTGAAGAAGTTTATAAGACTATGTTTTTGGAAATCCAAGAAGCTAAAGGTTACAAAATTGGTAAAGCAAGTACAAGAATGAATTACTCAAAGTCTGGCTGGAAAAGTTTAATAAAAAAATCTCAAAGGAAATTTAAAAAGATTAAAGATGGCCCTTACAAAGAAAAGATGATTAAAGTTGATAAAAGATGGGCTGATATAGGTTATTGGAAAGCACTTGGTGAAATGGTAGACCCAACCACATTTGGTTATTATCTAAATGCCGTAGATTTAAAATATGATTCTAATAAAAAAATAATCGCTCAGCCTGAAAATAGAAGGATTTATAATCATACCTGGTTAAAAACTTTTAAGGTTAGTTTGTTAGTTACATTTTTTTGTTTATTGCTTGGGTATCCAATTTCTTATTTATTAGCAACGCTTCCACTAAAATATAGTAATTTACTGATGATATGTGTACTTTTACCTTTCTGGACATCTTTACTTGTTAGAACTGTGGCATGGATGATTATACTTCAACAAAAAGGAGTATTTAATAATTTAATGGTGATTGCAGGAATAATAGCAGACGAAAATAGGTGGAAACTTATGTATAACGAAACTGGCACCATAATAGTTATGACCCAAATTCTTTTACCTTTTATGGTTTTGCCTCTTTATAGCGTTATGAAAACGATATCTCCTAGTTACATGAAAGCCGCATTAAACTTAGGAGCCTCGCCTTTACATGCTTTTTGGAAAGTTTATATGCCCAATTCTATTCCGGGCATAAGCGCCGGAGGCTTATTAGTTTTTATTATAGCAATTGGATATTTTATTACTCCAGAATTAGTAGGTGGAAAAGACGGTCAAATGATAGGTAATTGGATTGCTTATCATTTAAAAACAACTTTAAACTGGGGACTTTGTGCTGCACTTGGTTCAGTTTTACTATTTGTAATGATAATTTTTTATTGGACTTACAACAAAATTATAGGAGTTGAAAATATTAAACTAGGATAAATATGGCTTTACCAGTATACGCAACAACAGGACAACGAATTAGCTATTACGCATTTCTTACTTATTGTGGTTTAGTTTTTTTCTTTTTAATAGCACCAATTTTTGTTGTATTACCCTTATCTTTTAGCTCTTCACCATTTTTTGAATTTACAAAAGAATTTATGTCACTTGATCCAGCTGGATGGTCATTAAAATGGTATAAACAAATGATAAATATTTGTGGCGTAGAAGTTACAACAGTTTGTACAGACAAATGGATGAGAGGAACTGTAAATAGTTTTTATATTGGAATAGTTTCAACTTTTATTGCAACAACTTTAGGAACTGTAGCGGCATTAGGCCTAAGTAGACCCCATATGCCCTTTAAAGGATTGATAATGGCAGTTTTAATATCGCCTATGATTGTTCCACTAATTATTACAGCAGCAGGAATGTTTTTCTTTTATTCTAAACTAGGATTGACACATTCATATACTGGCTTGATATTAGCTCATGCAGCTTTAGGCACTCCATTTGTTGTGATTACTGTAACAGCGACTCTAACTGGATTTGATACAAATTTAATAAGAGCTTCACAAAGTTTAGGAGCTGATACAATGAAAACTTTTTTTAAGGTAATTATGCCATTAATATTACCAGGTGTTATTTCAGGTGCACTATTTGCATTTATAACTTCTTTTGATGAAGTGGTAGTTGTTTTATTTGTAGGAAGTGTGGAACAAGTTACTATCCCAAGACAAATGTGGGCAGGTTTACGACAAGAAATAAGTCCAGTTATTTTATGTATGGCTACTTGTTTAGTTGTTTTATCTATAGCTCTATTAACTACTGTTGAGTTATTAAGAAGAAGATCAGAAAGATTAAGAGGAATCAAACTGAGATAAATTTTACCATTCCCAAATTAGTCATTATAAGTTAGAAAATTATTTTATTTATGGAAATTAAAAAAGTTGTAGTTATTGGATCAGGAACAATGGGAAGTGGGATTGCAGCTCATTTATGTAATGCTAATATTCCTGTAACTTTATTGGATCTAGAGACAGAAATAAGTGAAAAAGCAAGAGAACGAATTCATAAATCAAAGCCACCACTATTAATTGATAGATCTAAAATTAATAATATAAATGTTGGAAATATAAATGATAATTTTGATGTAGTAAAAAAAGCTGACTGGATAGTTGAGGCTGTAGTCGAAAGAATAGATATAAAACATAATATTTATGAAAAAATTTTCAGAGAAAGAAAACCTGGTGCAATTGTTTCATCTAATACCTCATCAATTCCTATAAAAGTTTTATCACAAAATTTATCTAAAGAAGAAAAAAAGGATTTTTGTATAACTCATTTTTTTAATCCTGTGAGATATATGGGCCTTTTAGAGATAGTTAAGAATGAAAATAACGATTTAGAAAAGATCAATTTTTTAAAAAAATTCTGTGAAAAAGAGATGGGAAAAGGAGCAATAATTTGCAATGACACTCCTGGATTTTTAGGAAATAGAGTTGGAGTATATGCTATGCAGGTAGCAATGACGGAAGCTTTTAAAATGAAACTTTCTATTGAGGAAGCCGATGCAGTTTTTGGTAGGCCAATGGGTATTCCAAAAACAGGAGTATTTGGACTTTATGACCTAATAGGAATAGATTTAATGGCGGATGTCTTAAAAAGTTTTATAAAAGAACTTCCAAAAAATGATCCATTTCAAGTAGTAGCAAAAGAAATACCATTAATTACAAAATTAATTAATAAAGGCTACACAGGTAGAAAAGGTAAAGGTGGTTTCTACAGAATGAATAAGCAAGGCAATCAAAAAATTTTGGAGGCAATTAACCTTGAGTCGGGAGAGTATTTCACAACTAATAAAATTGATCTTGCTATTGAGACTGTAAATCTAAACATGTTGATTGATAGAAAAGATAAATATGGAGAATATGCATGGTCGGTAATTTCAAAAATTATAAAATATGCATCTTCTTTAGTTCCAGGTATTACAGATAAATTTAATGACATTGATGAAGCGATGAGACTTGGTTTTAATTGGGCAATGGGTCCTTTTGAAATGTTAAAAGCAATAGGTGTTAAAAATTTCTTTAATCGCATTGATACTTTTGAAAACAATATATTTTTAGAAAATTTATCAAAAACAAAAGATGAAAACTTTTATGGAGAAAGGCAAAAATATACAGATATAGAGACACTAGGAAAAATAAAACCAAAAGCTATAAAAGTTGATAAAAATAAGTCTGCGGACATTTATAGATTTAAAGATTTTAATATTGTTGAATTTACAACGAAAGCATGTGCTTTAAACTATGATTCTATGGATGCATTAAAAAATGCAACAGACAAGCCTTTAATAATAATTAATGAAAGTATGCAATTTTCTGCAGGTGTAAATTTAACTTATACAATGAATTTTGCTGATAAAGGTGATTTTAAATCAATAGAAAAATTTATTAAATATTTCCAAGAAACTTGTAAACATTTAAAATATTCTGATCATCCTGTGATATCATCTCCTTCAGGTTTAGTTTTGGGTGGCGGTGAAGAGGTAGCTATCCAATCAAATTTTGTTGTATCTCACACAAATATTGTGATGGGATTAGTTGAAACAGGTGTTGGTCTTGTACCCGCAGGAGGAGGATGCAAAGAAGTATTGTGGAGATGGTCTCAAACATCTGAGGCTAAAAAAGATCCAGACTATGCCCCTTTACAAGTATTTAATATTATTGGTTATGCAAAAACTGCAACCTCAACTGTTGAAGCTGTACCACTTAAGTTTTTAAGACCAGAAGATAAAAAAGTAATGAATAGAAATAGTTTATTTGAAGTTTCAAAAAAAT
>MDSW01167558.1_pt1 | contig 13551 bp, 11 predicted proteins | sample 811171 | NCBI WGS metagenome assembly MDSW01 (sample SAMN05326641, study PRJNA326480) | marine metagenome | isolation source: seawater | place: Atlantic Ocean: North West | collected 2012 | reverse complement strand
GCTACCGAATACGGCATCAGCCGCATCCTTGGCAGGTTCACCGCGATACGACTTGGACCAGTCCAAAGCCTTTTTAGCCGTACGATTCCACACCTTCACGTCATGTCCGTGCCTGGCAAGATGACCAGCCATGGGGGCGCCCATAACGCCAAGGCCAAGGAATGCACATTTGCTCATGATCTCACCTTTTCATTGCAACAATTGCCTACCGCGAAAGGTGAGCCAGTAACACCCGCCGGATGGACGCACGTTCCTGTTACGCAATTAAAATATGCCGGTCTCTCAGATTTCGTTCAAATTGAAACGTTTGACGAGACCGGCCCTCAAGAATGGCATGGTAAACAAGCACCAGATCAGAAAGATCGGAGCCAATGGCTGGACACTATTCATCACAGGCGCTGGAAGGCAGAACGCCCCAAGCGCCGATTAGGCGACTGGGAGCCTGGAAGCTTGCTTACGCAGACTTCCTCACCGCCCTCTGCGCCCTTTTTATCGTGATGTGGATGGTGTCTGGCGCCAGCTCTGAGGAACGTGCTGACCTCGCCCGGCAATTTGGGGCCGGTAAAATGGAAGCCGTCTCCGTAGAGCCAGACCAAGAATCGACAGTTTCCGATGTGGAAGCTTTGCTCACGAAGTCCGCTCTCTTCTCTGACAATTCCACAAATGTGACCCTGACGCGCTTTAAGGATGGTCTTCGGATCGAACTTATCGATCTTGACCAGGCACCGCTGTTCGAAAACGGTATGGAAAACCTCAACGAAAGAGGCGAATCGCTGATCGCCCTCGCATCCGGCATACTCAAAACGATTGGGCGCCCCATCTCCCTGGAAGGTCATACGGACAGTCAACCGGTCAATCGCCAAGACTATTCCAATTGGGAGCTGTCCTCCGGTCGGGCCAATGCGGCGCGGCGCGGCCTGATCGCAAACGGCTTTCCGGAGTATCTGATAGCCAGCGTTTCCGGCCTTTCGGACACCAAACCACTGCGTCCCGACGCACCTTACTTGCCACAAAACCGTCGCTTGAGCATAGTCGTCCATATAGACGAGCGTCCCTGAGCCAAGGTCGCTCTCGTGGGCGAGGAGGCCGGATGACCGCTGAATTGATGTCGAATTGGCCCATGTGGGCCAGCTTGCTGGCGGTCTCCGTTACCATCGTTTTTTACATGCTGGACCGGTGGTCGATGGAGACCGTCTCCATTTGTGTGATTGCCGGGTTCCTAATTCTGTTCTCACTGCCTGGCGCCACGGGGACCGGCGGGACTCCTATCTCGTCTGCTGACCTGTTGGCCGGTTTCGGCAATCCCGCATTGATTACAATCATGGCGCTGCTTGTGGTCGGACAGGGCCTGTTCCAGACGGGCGCGATCGAAGGGCCGACAAAAGTCCTCGTCAGTCAGTACGGGAAACGGCCGGTATCGACACTGCTCGCGACCTTCTTCGCCGTGTTCGGCATCAGCGCATTCACGAACAATACGCCCGTCGTGGTGATGTTCCTTCCTGTCATGAGCGCCATCGCGATGAGGATGAAGACGAGCGCATCGCGTTTGATGATGCCTCTCAGTTTCGTTTCAATCCTGGCCGGCATGACCACGCTGATTGGCACATCAACGAACCTTCTTGCGGCTGACGCGCTTCGTCGTATCGACGGGGTAAGACTGGGGTTTTTCGAGCAGACATCCATGGGTCTGATGCTTGCTGGCGTCGGCCTCGCCTATATTGCTTTGATGTCCAGGGTGCTTCTACCAAACCGGGACACATTCGCTGACGAATTGGTGCCGTCCGGCAAACAGTTTCTTGCTCAGATCGACATCACCCACGACCACTTTCTCAACGGGCAAGAGCCAGTCGCAGGCATGTTCCCCGACCTCAGGGACATGACCGTGAGAATGATTCAGAGAGGCGAACGAGCAATCTTGCCGCCTTTTGAGGATATCCGGCTTCAACCCGGAGACCTTGTAATTATTGCTGCCACGCGAAAAGCCCTAACTGATCTGCTTGCGTCCCGACCGGGCATGCTCCAGCAGCTCTGGCGCGGCGGAGGCGACGCCGAATCAGTAGATGACAACGTGCCGCCACTCAGCCTTATGGAAGCGGTGGTTGCGCCAGGCTCTCGCATGGCAGGCCGCACGGTTGAACTTATCGGCTTTCGCCGTCTCACATCGGCTGTTGTTCTGGGCATACAGCGAAGATCGCGGATGATCAGAGCCAAACTCGGTGAAATCCGGCTTGAAGCCGGTGACACGCTGTTGCTTTGCGGACCAATCGATGCCTTTCAGAGCCTTCGTTCGAGCCGCGACCTGATCTTGCTGGAATGGTCCCAGAGCGAGCTTCCCATGACGGCGCGGGGCTATGCCGCACGGCTTATCGCTGTAGGCATGGTTTTACTCGCGGCGCTGGGACTGACATCCATTCTCATCGCTTCCGTTTTAGCCGCTACGGCGATGATCCTGTTCCGGTGCCTGAACGTGCGGCAGGCAGGCCGCGCTCTGGATTTGCGTATTTTTCTGGTCATCGGCGCAGCTCTGGCAATGGGAACAGCCCTCGAACGAACTGGCGCCGCTTCATTGATCGCTGATCTCGTTGTTGATGCATCTGAGCCGTTTGGCCCACTCGCGGTGTTGTCTGCAGTCTTCCTCTGCGTCGCGTTTCTGACCAATATTTTGAGCAACGCGGCTGCAGCCGTGCTGTTCGCGCCCATTGCCCTGGAAGCGGCTCACGCAACCGGTTCTGACCCCCTGCCGTTCATTCTGGCGGTCATTTATGCAGCCAACTGCAGTTTCGCGTCTCCAGTCGCCTATCAGACGAATATGCTTGTAATGGCCCCCGGACATTACAAATTTTCGGATTTCGTAAAGTTCGGTGGTCCATTAGTATTGGTGATCTGGGTGGCATTTACGCTGCTGGCCCCTTGGCGTTTTGACCTTTGAGTGTGTTAATCGGTAACGATGAAGCTTGATGAATCTCTCTTTACTGTTCCGGGCGTTCGCCGTGGATTGCGGTTTTACGTGACGGGGCCGACGCCCTGCCCGTATCTGCCGGACCAGTTCGAGCGCAAAGCCTTCACACATCTCAGCCAGGCAGCGCCCGACGCTTTGCACCACCAGCTCAGCGAAGCTGGGTTCCGTCGCAGCCAGTCAGTCGCCTATCGACCTGCGTGCCCGAATTGCAATGCCTGCCGGAGCGTCCGCGTCGATGCACAAAGCTTCTCGCCAAGCCGAAATCAGCTGCGGGTTCTCAGCCGGAACAGCGACTTGATTCGTCGACCGGTAGAGCCACGCGCCACGCGAGAGCAGTACCGTTTGCTGAAGCATTATCTCGTCAACCGTCACGAGGGCGGTGGTATGTCCGATATGGGCTTCCGCGAATATGCCGGCATGGTGAATGAAACCCCGGTGCAAACGGCTCTTTTTGAGTACAGGCAAGGCCCAGAGGAGGATTCACCGCTGGTCGCTGTTTCCCTGACCGACATCCTGCGCGACGGATTTTCGATGGTGTACACTTTTTTCGATACCCGTCAGCCAAAGCGCAGCCTCGGCACGTACATGATCCTCGACCATATCCGGAACGCGGAATCCTACGGATTGCCTCACGTTTATCTGGGCTACTGGATCAAGCAGAGTCCCAAAATGGCCTACAAGAAACGCTTCCAGCCTCTTGAGGTGCTTGACGGGCCCGTCTGGCGTCGGCTTGAAGAAGACGAATAGACAACGAGACCTGCCTGAAGCAGGTGCAGCCAATTTGAGTTCCGGGGGAGGAAAAGATGCGCAGACGCAATCTGCTGGGCGCAGGCCTGTTGGGGCTTGGCGGCGCCGCTGCCTCTTTCAGCAACCCTGGCACTCAGTCTAGTGTATCCGCGCCGTCGATCAGCCGAAACCGCCGACAGCTGAATATGGTCACGACCTGGCCAAAGGGACTGCCGGGTCTGGGTGAAGCGGCAGAACGTGTGGCCGCGCGCATCGGCGCGATGTCAGAAGGCTTTATTGAGGTCAAAGTCTTCGCGGCAGGCGAACTTGTCCCCGCCTTTGAAAGCTTCGACGCCGTAGCAAACGGCTCCGCGGACATTTATCACGGGGCTGACTATTACTGGACAGCGAAATCACCTGCATACCCTTTTTTCACGGCTGTGCCATTCGGCATGACGGCGCAGGAAATCATGGGATGGATCGATTTTGGCGGGGGACAGGCGCTCTGGGATGAGCTATCTGGCGACTTCGGCATTAAACCAATTCAGGGCGCAAATACCGGCCACCAGATGGGCGGCTGGTTTCGAAAGGAAATCAACAGTCTTGATGACCTGGTCGGCCTTCAGATGCGGATACCCGGCCAAGGCGGTGATGTCCTGCGAGCGCTTGGTGGAGCGGCCAAATCGTTGCCGGGCGGGGAAATTTACCAGGCCCTTCAGACGGGCAATATCGACGCGACCGAATGGGTGGGCCCCTGGAACGACTATTCGCTCGGCTTCTACCGAGAAGCGCCATATTATTATGGACCAGGCTTCCATGAACCAGGTGCCAGCCTCGCCGTCGGCATCAATCGGAAACTGTGGGATAGCATGTCGGCGAGCGAGCAGGCAGTCGTGAAGGCCGCTTGCGAAAGTACAAATCATACCTCGCTTGGCGAATTCACCTACCAGAATGCGGTCTATCTCGACATCCTGACGAAAGAACATGGTGTTCAGCTCAGGTCTTTTCCCGAAGACGTCGTGAAGGCAATGGCAGAAGCCTCACGGGACGTTCGCGCGGCGGCAGGAAAAGATGGAATCGAGAAGCGCATTTACGAAAGCTTTGAGACCGCGCTGGCAAGCATGTCTAATTGGGCGAACGTATCTGATGGTCCTTACTACGCCGCTCGCGAACTCGGCCGGAAGCGCTAGAGGCTGAAATGCTAGAGCCTGAGGTATTCTTGCGGATCGGCGCTTTCCTGAACTGGATCGGCTTTTTTCTGGTGCCTATCCTGTTGCTGCCCCTGCTGACACTGACATTCCCCAGGCTTTTCTCCGAACCGGCTCGACGTCTCAGGAATTATCTTGACCGCTCAATAAGATGGGCACTTAACGCCGCTATCTTCTTTGCCATTGCTCTGGTGATGGCTCAACTGGCCGTTGTAATTGCGAGTTATGCTTTCGCCCTGTCGTGGACCTGGTTGTCAGAAGCTGTGATCTACGCGTTCGCGGCGGTGTTCATGCTGGGCTCGGCCTCCGCTCTGACCAATGATGCACATGTGCGGGTCGACATTTTGAGACCCAAATTTGGAGAACGCGGACGCGACTGGATCGAGCTCGGTGGTACTTACTTGTTCCTGTTTCCCATCATGATCCGCCTGATCACATTGGGTGAACAGGGATTGAGCCGCTCCTGGTTGCTGTTCGAAGGATCGCGGGAAAGCGACGGTCTTCCAATTCTATTTCTGTTCAAGACGCTTGTGCCGGTTTTTGCTGTGTTGATGATAGCGGCGGGCCTTACCGTTGCCCTCCGGGCCGCGTTGAAGCTAACGGGCGGCTTGCCTGCCGACGCCCAAGACGACCCTGAAACGGAATCTCACTATGGAGCTTGAGATCTTTCTGGCTCTGGGCATGTTTGCCACAGCCATCGCTGCCCTGCTTGCAGGGTACTCGGTTGCGCTGACCCTTGGCGGCGTCGCTCTTATTTTTGCATTGATTGGGATGGCGCTCGGCGTATTCCCACAATCCCTGCTCGGCTCCCTACCAAGCCGCATTCAAGGCGGCGCCATCATGCAGAACGAAACACTGGTTGCTGTACCGCTTTTCGTCCTGATGGGTGTCATCCTCGAACGATCGAAAGTCGCCGAGGACCTGCTACACATTGCCAGCCGCCTGCTCGGGCGCATCAATGGGGGGCTTGGCTTCGCGGTCATACTGGTGGGGGCGCTTTTGGCCGCGTCTACAGGCATTGTAGGGGCCACCGTGATCACGATGACACTCATTGCGCTCCCCTCCATGCTAAAGCAAAACTATGATCCGCGCTTGGCAACTGGAACGATCGCCGCATCCGGAACGCTCGGCCAAATCATCCCTCCGAGCATTGTACTGATCCTGCTCGCTGATGCGGTGTCGAACGCCGCAAGCCAGGCTTCTTCGCAAATGAATGTTGGCGCTTTTGTTGTGTCTGTTGGTGACCTGTTTGCTGGCGCTCTGCTTCCGGGCCTAATTCTGGTCGGCTTTTACCTCTTATGGATCGCCCTCAATGCGTGGCTCAGGCCTGAGCGGTGTCCGGCTGCAACCACGTCCAGCAGCGATCCGCTCACCCGCAAGGAGATACTGTTCGGGCTAGGAGCCCCCCTGCTTCTTATTTTTGCGGTTCTCGGCGCGATCCTCTCAGGTGTGGCAACGCCTACTGAAGCAGCCGCCATTGGTGTGGCCGGCGCACTCCTTCTTGCCGGGCTTCGACTTTCAGAAGCTGAAGACCGAAGATTGGTGCCCTTGATATATGCGGCCTTTGCCAGCGCAGCGCTCATTTTGATGATCACCAATCTCGTGGATCTCCGGCTTGGCGTGGCTGATGCTGGCGCGCTCGCCTATGCTGGCGTGGCAGTATCCCTCGTCGCGACGGCTGTTTTCTTTGCCGGTGTATTCGCCAGCATGCTGGTTCTGTATCGCAAGTCGCAACTGTCCCCAGCGCTACAAAGCGGCGTGCATATCACCTCCATGGTGTTTCTGATCCTGATTGGCGCATCTCTCTTCTCGCTTGTTTTCCGGGGGTTTGGCGGGGATGAAATCGTCGCCGACCTTCTCCATTCGCTTCCCGGCGGCAAATGGGGCGCTCTGATCGGCGCCATGCTTGTCATGTTCGTCCTCGGTTTCTTCCTGGACTTCATCGAGATTGTGTTTGTGGTGGTGCCGTTGGTGACACCACCGCTGATCATCATGGGTTTTGATCCGGTCTGGCTGGCGATCCTCATGGCGCTCAACCTGCAGACTAGCTTTCTCACCCCGCCATTCGGATTTGCGCTGTTCTATCTGCGGGGCGCCGCACCAGAGGAAATCAAGACATCTCAGATCTGGCATGGCGCCATTCCGTTCATTGGCCTCCAGCTGATGATTATCCTCCTGGTCGCACTGGTGCCGGAATTGGCGACCTGGCTGCCATCCATCGCTGCGAAATAAGAAGAGACGCAAAGAAGGTAAGCATGGGTGTCGATATCGATCCGTTTCACGCGATCTCGGTAAGCAAGATCGCACATGACCTGAAGGCCCAGGGCCGTTCGATCATCCATATGGAGTTCGGCCAGCCGTCCACGGGAGCCCCTGCCCGAGCGATTGAAGAAGCCAAGAAGATTCTCTCCGCAGAGAGTCTCGGCTACTGGGAAAGCGCCCCACTGAAGAAGAGGCTATGCCAGTACTACGTCGACACCTATGGCGTTTCGGTTCGTCCGGGACAGATAGCCATCACAGCCGGAGCATCGGCGGCCCTCGTTTCGGCGCTTGCCTGCAGATTTTCCGCTGGCGACACCATTGCCATGGCACGGCCCGGTTACGTCTCCTATCGCAACACCGTCAAGGCGTTGGGAATGAAGGCTCTGGAGCTGGATTGCGGGCCGGAAAACAGGTTCTCGCTCACAGCTGAGCGGATCGCTACGCTCGATCCGGCCCCGGACGGGCTCATCATCGCAAGCCCAGCGAATCCAACCGGAACCATCATGTCTGGCGAAGAACTCAGCGCGTTAGCCAGTGTTTGTAGAGAGCGCGGGATCGCCATTATTTCCGACGAGATCTATCACGGGCTGAGCTATACGCGCCGGACTCACAGCATGCTTGAATTCGAGCCGGACGCCTTTGTGATCAACAGTTTCTCGAAGTACTTCAGCATGGCCGGCTGGCGGCTCGGCTGGTTGCTCGCGCCCGATGCTTATGCCGACAAGGCAGCAGCCTATACTGGCATCTTGTTCCTGACCGCGCCTTCGCTGGCCCAGCATGCCGCGCTTGTTGCGCTGGACGAAACTGATGAACTTCAGGGACATCTGGAAACTTACCGGGCAAACCGGTCGCTTCTACTGAAAGCGTTGCCGCAGATGGGTCTGGACGAGATCGCACCGCCGGACGGCGCCTTCTATGTTTACGCCAATATTGAACGTTTCAGCGATAACAGTATGGCAATGTGCAAGGAAATTCTAACAGACACCGGGGTCGTCCTCGCCCCGGGCATAGATTTCGATCCTGAGAACGGACACCGCTATATTCGCTTCAGTTTCGCTGTTTCGACGGCTGAAACGCATGAGGCGATCGCGCGGCTGGCGCCATGGTTCAAAGCACGCGCTAGAACTTGACTTCCGGGACTGTCGAAAGCGCTGTGCGGTCTCCGCCGAGATCGAAGAACTCGCGCTCAGGGAAGTTGAACATGCCGGCTACAATCGAGTTCGGGAACTGCTCGCGGGAGGTGTTGTAGTCCTGGACAGCAGCGTTATAGAAGCGCCGCGCAGCAGCGAGCTTGTCTTCGATCACCGACAGCTCGTCCTGAAGATCCTTGAAATTCTCATTGGCCTTAAGGTCCGGATAGGCTTCTGACAGCGCAAAAAGCTTGCCCAGCGCGCTGGTCAGCACGCCTTCCGCTTGCGCCATTTCGCCGGGCGTCCCAGCCGCAACAGCCGAATTGCGTGCCTGAATGACCTCCTCAAGCGTCTCCCGCTCATGCGATGCGTAGCCCTTCACCGTCTCGACGAGGTTCGGGATGAGATTCTGGCGCTGCTTCAGCTGAACATCGATATCCGCAAACGCCTGATTGCAACGCTGCTTCTTCGAAACCAGCGAGTTGTAAATGCCGATCAGGAAGACCGCGACGATGGCCAGAGCCCCGAGCAGAACATAAAGTGCGGTCATTCAAGGATCTCCAGCATCATTTGAAACCTTGTTTTCCTGACTAAACGCAGGCTCCCGTCGTGGCAAGCTATCCGTTGAAACGCCCCGATTTCGGGAATCCTTTTGGCGCAACCTTGCCGGCCTGCGCACGTTTGCCGAGCCATTCCTGCCATTCTGGAAAGCCGCGTGAGCGGCCTGCGGCGTCTCGAACGAACAAGCCGTCTTCGCTGAAGAATGTCATGGCATCTGCCAGTGCGTCCTTGCCACGATAGGTCTGCAGCTTGACGCCCTTGCCGCGCGGCATTTCCGGCAACTCATCAAGGGCGAAGACGAGCATTTTCTTGTTCGTGCCGATCACAGCGATATGGTCGCCCTGCACAATCTCGCAAACGACAAGCTTTCCAGCGCCTGTATTCACAGCCGATTTCCCGGCCTTGCGGTTCGATTCAAGTTCGCTTTCCGGCACGATAAATCCGTAGCCAATGTCCGACGCAACGAGACGCTTGCGCTCCGGCTCAAGTTTGAACATGGCGACGATGTCGACATTGTCTTCTAGATCGATAGACAGCCGGATCGGTTCGCCATGACCTCGTCCGCCAGGGAGCTTGTCGCAATTCAGCGTAAAGGCTCGGCCATCGCTCGACAGAAGAACGACCTTGTCAGTGGTGTAGACTTCCTCACTCTTGAACAACGAGTCGCCATCCTTGAACTTGGTCGAGTCCATATCGAGACCGTGACCTTTCATGCCGCGGATCCAACCCATGGAAGAGAGGACAACGGTAACCGGCTCCTTCGGTGTAGAGGCCTCGAGAGCGGCGCTGAGATCGATCTCCGGCGCATCCTCGAAAGCTGCGCGGCGGCGGCCAAGCTCAGTGTCGGGGTCAAAGGCCTTGCGCGCTTCTTTCAGCTCCTTGCCAACGCGCGTCCACTGACGCCGCGTCGATCCGATTAACGACTGGATGTCTTCGCGTTCCTTTGAAAGCGCCTCATGCTCCCGCTTGATCTCCATCTCCTCGAGTTTGCGAAGGGCGCGCAGACGGAGATTGAGAATGGCTTCGGCCTGGATGTCCGTAATCCCAAAGCGTTCCATCATGATCTGCTTGGGTTCATCCTCTTCACGGATGATCCGGATCACCTCATCAATGTTCAGATAAGCAACGAGATAGCCATCGAGCAGGTGAAGCCGCTTGTCGATCTTGTCGAGCCGGAACTGCGCGCGGCGCACCACCACCTCGCGGCGATGGTCGAGATAGGCCTGCAGAACTTCGCGAAGCCCCATAACGCGCGGCGCACCCTTGTGAATCACGTTCATGTTCATCGGGAAACGCGATTCCAGGTCGCAGAGCTTGAACAGGCTCTCCATCAGGACATCGGGTTCCACTGTCTTGGCACGTGGTTCGAGAACGATCCGGATATCGTCCGCGCTTTCATCCTTCACATCGCTTAGGAGCGGCGCTTTCTTAGTCTCGATGAGCTCGGCAAGCTTCTCGATGAGACGCGACTTTTGCACCTGGAACGGGATCTCCGTGACCACAATCTGCCACGTACCCCGGCCCAGGTCTTCGGTATGCCAGCGCGCACGCACGCGGAATCCGCCGCGCCCGGTCTCATATGCCTCTCGGATTGCACTGCGCGGCTCAACGATGACGCCGCCAGTCGGAAAGTCCGGTCCTGGCATGACGTTCATCAGTTCGGCAATCGGCGTGTCCTGATTCTCGATCAGCAGGAGCGCTGCATCAATCACTTCGGCAACATTGTGCGGCGGAATTGATGTGGCCATTCCGACCGCAATGCCCGTTGCCCCATTCGCCAGCAGGTTTGGATACCCGGCCGGCAAAACAACCGGCTCGGTGTCGGTCTCCGAATAGTTGTCCTTGAAGTCGACCGCATCCTCGCTGAGGCCTTCGAGCATCAGCTTGGCGGCTTCGGTCATGCGAGCTTCGGTATACCGATAAGCAGCGGCGCTATCGCCGTCGATATTGCCGAAATTGCCTTGGCCATCAACGAGCGGATATCGAACGGAGAAGTTCTGGGCGAGACGGACAAGCGTGTCATAAATCGCGCTATCACCATGGGGGTGATAGTTACCCATGACATCACCAACGATCTTGGCACACTTGCGATAGCCAGCATCCGGGTCGAGCTTCAACTCACGCATGCCGTAGAGAATACGCCGCTGGACCGGCTTCAGGCCGTCCCGAACATCTGGCAGGGCGCGAGACGTGATGGTCGAAAGCGCATAGGCAAGGTATCGCTTGGTAAGCGCCTCGCTCAGCGGTTCATTGATAATGTTGCCATCTTCATGGTCCAGGATATCGGACATGTCGGCTCCTTAGGATCGATTCGACCGCTGAACAGAATCAGCGCCGCAGAATTTACGTTAACAGAAAGGCCGCATTGGTTAAGGAATGAACAACACGCTGAGGCGCACAATCAAGCAGCTGGGGATCGCTGCCGCCGTTATCCTGGCGATCCTAACCTTGAACCGCTTTCTGCCGCCTCAACACAATCCTCTTCGCCCGATTGATCTCAACGATCCGATTGGCGTTGCAACGCACTATAAACTGGCCCGGATCAAGAGCGATACCAGCCTCTGCTACACTCTCCTGGACAAGGCTGGCATAGGCTACTCGCCCGTCGGCGAAAATGCCGGCAACCCTACATGTCCGCTTGAGCGCGCGCTTGTACTCGATCGTTCAAACTTCCCCTACTCTGTCACCCCGCTTCGCATGACCTGCTCGACTATGGCCGCCCTTTACATCTGGGAACACGATGTCGTCCGACCGCAAGCCCAAACTCTGCTCGGCAGCCGTATCGAAGAAGTGCTGACCTACGGAAGCTATTCATGCAGGAACATCGCCGGCACAAACCGTCTGAGTGAGCATGGTCGGGCGAACGCAATCGACATCATCGGCTTTCGCCTTGAAGACGGCCGAGAAATTCAGGTTCGCGAACAGTGGCGTGAAGACAGCGCAGAAGGTGCGTTTCTCGATGCGATTCATACCGGCGCCTGCAGAGTATTTTCGGTTGTCCTCGGCCCGGACTATAATGCCGACCACGCGGACCATTTTCACTTTGACATGGGGAACGGCGCCCTCTGCAGCTAACGGTCCTTTTGCAAACGCAATGCAAGGCGACGGCGCGCTTCTGGCAAATCCTTGTTCACAGCATGAAACAATCGCCGTTCGATAAAAAAACCAGTTAACTCAATACCATGCAAAACATCTTCGCGCGTAGCTCCAGCATTCGGCTGGATCAGAAAGCGGGGAAGTACGAACAACCGGTCCACATATTCTTCCGCTTCAGACCCGCGCACTGCCCTTCCGGTCTTTGGCGACACGTGTGTCAGTCCATCATTTGCCCCACTAATGGCGCACGCTTCCAGATCGAGGCCGAAACCAAGCGCAGAAAGCAAACCGAGCTCCCAGCGTACATAAAGCGCTCGCCAGACGTCATCTTCCATGGCGTCCAGAAGCATCTGTGTCGCCTCGAATACGGCCGAACCCGCTTCGTCGCCCTCATTTAGCACCCCGCGCAGGATCGCGCACACGGACGCAACGGCCGCAAGTGCGTCAGGTCGGTCCAACAGCCTGGAGGCCCGCAACTTTGTCGCTTCGGCGACGTCAAATCGCCCGAGCTGCTCTTCAAGCCGCCCAGTCCAGGACAGTTCAACCTGGTTTCCAGGTTCATACTGTCCTCGTTTCTTTCGGGAGGCGCCGCCATAAACCAGGCCGGACCGCCGCCCTCGGCTTCGAGTCAGCACATCCAGGACAAGGCCGCTTTCTCCGAATTTGCGCCCGCCGAGGATTAGGCCCTCATCGCGCCAATGCATCAGGCATCAAACTCGAGGCCGAGCGTGGAATAGGATTCACGACGTTCCTGCCATTTCTCATCAACTTTCACGAACAGGAAAAGATGGACGCGCCGGCCAAGCAATTCGCTCAGTTCCTGGCGCGCCGCCTTGCTGACCGCCTTTATCGTCTGGCCGTTCTTTCCGAGCACCATGGATTTGTGGGTTTCGCGTCCCACAATCACGGCCTGCTGTATCTTCACATCACCGTTCTGGAAGTTTTCCCAGGCCTCAGGCTGCACCGTGAGATGGTAAGGCAGCTCTTCATGCAACCGCAGCATGAGCTTTTCGCGCGTGATCTCTGCAGCAAGCAACTGCATTGGAATATCAGCTGACTGCTCCGGCGGATAAAGGGGGCCTCCTTCTGGCATGGAAGCCGCCAGTGCGGACATCAGCTGATCGACACCGTCGCCATTTTCTGCAGAGATCATGAAGATCTGCGCATACACCCCTGCCTCATTGAATTGCGCCATGAGCGGAAGGATCTGGTCATGCGCAAACAGGTCGATCTTATTCAATGCAAGCATGACCTTCCGACCGGATTTTTTCAGGGTTTCGATAACGGCGCGATCGTCTTGCACAGACTTTTTCTGAGCGGCTGTCGGTTTACCGCTTTCCACAGCGATCCAGGCGGCGGCGTCGATGAGATGAACGACAGCATCCGCATCCTCAGCTCCCGTCCACGCCGCCCGCACCATGGCCCGGTCGAGACGCTTCTTGGCACCAAAGATGCCGGGCGTATCTACAATGACGATCTGGGCGCCATCGGCATGGGCAATGCCGCGGACCGGAAACCGGGTCGTCTGCACCTTGTGCGTCACGATCGCGACCTTGGTGCCGACCATAGCATTTGTCAGTGTAGATTTGCCCGCGTTCGGCGCACCGAG
>MDSW01105402.1_pt1 | contig 13552 bp, 9 predicted proteins | sample 811171 | NCBI WGS metagenome assembly MDSW01 (sample SAMN05326641, study PRJNA326480) | marine metagenome | isolation source: seawater | place: Atlantic Ocean: North West | collected 2012 | reverse complement strand
CCCCCCTCGAATCCGCCGATCGCGACCCGCCGGTCGCGGCGGGCAGTTTTTTTACAAATGCTTTTCCCGCCAGTTCTCGAACTCTCGCTCGGATCGGACGTCCTCCTCTGACGCGCTGCTTCCCCCCTCCTCCGTCGGCCCCTCCTCGCTTCAGATGCTCGCGGCTTTCGCTCGCTCCCGCCTCTCCTCCTCCCCCTCCTCCCTCCGCGCCTTCAGCCGCGGCGCGAAGTCGGCGGCCCCGGTGAAGGGCAAGGCGTGGGCCCTGGACGTCATCAAGGACGCGGCGGGCGTGACGGGCAAGCAGGCGGAGCTCGCGTACGACGCCCTCCTCTCCGGCATCGCCGAGCGCGTCGCCGCCGGCGAGCGCGTGACGTTCCAGGGCTTCGGCACGTTCGAGCGCGTCGCCAGGGCCGCGCGCGAGGGACGCAACCCGTCCACGGGCGCCGCGCTCAAGATCCCCGCCACGAACGCACCCAAGTTCAAGGCGGGCGCCGCCTTCAAGCAAGCCGTCAAGATGGGCTGACTTTGGAAGGTGGGAGACGCGCGCGCGAGAGGAAACAAACACCTTGTCATCAAGCGCTATAAAACATCTCCGCTTGGCGTCGATAGACTACAACACTTCGGGGCGTCCCATCGGGTGGTGGGGTTCAATACTTCACCCCCGCCCACTTCTCCACGACCCCCCCGACGGCGCTCACGAGTCCGAGCGCGGCGACGACCCCCGGCGTCCGCAGCGCGTTTTCCCCCCCGCGGCACTCCCCGAGGCACGCGAGCGCATCCGCCGCCTCCGCCGCCGCGACCCACCGCGCGACGTGCCGCTCCTTCGCCGCGATCGCCAGCGCCTCCCTCAGCGTCGCCTCGCGGATCTCCGGCGGGGCCTCGAACTTGGATATGCGCGCGAGGAACGCGCGCGCGTGCTTGAGCGGACTGGACGTCAGCGAGCGCCGACCCGAGAGATCCTCCGCTGGGATCGCGAGATCCCGGGGCGGCGGCGCCTTGGTCGTCGTCTCCCCGTCCTCCTCGAGGGAATCGTCGTCGGATTCCTCGACGTCGCCGCCATTACCGCCGCCGCCGCCGCCCGCGCGATCCTCCTTCGCCCTCTCGAACGCCGAGCCGTGGCGGTCGACGTGCGCTCGCAACGCCGCCTCCGCGGCGTCGTGCTTGGCCTCGGCGTCCCTGAGCGCGATCCACGCGAGCTGCAGGCTGAAGACGTAGATGAGCATCTCGGACCAGTTGGCGAGCGTCGCGACGCGGGACCTGAACTTTCGGCCGCGCACGAGGCCCACCTTGCTCGCGAACGTGAACTGCTCGACGAAATAGTACGCGAGCTGCGCGCCCTGGCACCCGATCGCGAGGCGGTTGAGGCGCAGGGCCGCGCGCGCGGGGGCGGCGCCCTCGATCCTCGCGACGCTCCGCGCGACGGTGCCCGAGGGCGGCGACGCGAGCGACGCGTGCGCGCGCGCCAACGCGCGGAGCTGTTGGGCGTTTCCCAGAAATTTCCCGAGCCGCAGGAACTTGCGCGTCAGCGCGGTGCTCCCCTCCAGCCGCCGGAGCTTCTCCCCGGCCACGCTCCGCGGGTCGAGCCTCAGCGCGTGGAGGGATCCGATCATCGACGCGTACCGCATGAGCTTCAGCGCCTTGTCCAGCCCGTCGCGCGTCTTGAGAAACGCCACCGCGTGATCCAGCTCGTCCCCGCCGGGAACGATGGTCCCGCCCGCAACCTTCGCGGGCATCGCGGGAGGAGGGGAGGGGAGCGAGGAGGGGGAGACGCCGCGAGGGACCCGCGAGGAGCGCGCGGTCGAGCGACCGACGAAGGCGGGCGCCCGGGCGAGAAGAGGCGCGGGGGACCGAGCGGACGCACGGCGCGCGCGCGACGCGTTGTTACGCCACGAAGCCGTTGGGTGGGGAACGACGACGAGGGCGGGGGCCGCGAACGACGCCGGCGACGGCACCGGTTCGAGCTGACGAACTGTCGACGAGTCATGACTCGTCGATGTAGGTTCTGGTCCTGACGGGCTCGTCGTCACGTCGCGGATTTTGAAACTCCGGACGCAGCTAAGACTCTTTTCGTCGCGTCCCACGCCTCGTCGTCCGCGCGTCTCCGCCGCCAGACCCGCGCGCGCCGCGACGCGCCGCGCCGCGCGCCCTCCGAGCCGCCGCGCGGATCCCCCGCGCCGGTCCTCGTCGCCCGCGCGCGACCTCCCCCGGCGCTTCCGCGTCGCCCGTACGCGCGTTCGCCCTCGGGTCCTGCTCGGATCCGCGAGCGCCCGTCCGCTCCGCCCGCCTCGATGAGCGCGCTCGCCGTCCCCGCGGCGACGCCTCCGCCCGCGCCCGCGGCGGAGGGCGGCCGCGCGAAGCGCAAGGCGAAGATCCCCGAGCGGTTCCAGAGCCCCCCGCCGGCGAAGCGCCAGCGCCCCAACCCCGCCCCGGGCGGCGCCTCCCGCCCGCCCCTCGCGACCAAGCGAGGCGCCAACGGCAGCGACGCCCCGGGGAAGTCCAAAGCGGCGCCCGCCGCCGCGGCCCCGCCGCGCCCTCCTCGCGCTCCGACGTCCAAGTCCGCGTCGCAGAAGCACAAAAATCAACGCCGGGCCGCCACCTCCAAGCCCGGCGCCGCCGCCCCGAACGCCGCCGCGCTCGCCGCGGCCTCGCTCGCGGGCCTGAAGCCCTGGGAGCGGGCGCGTCCCGACGTCCGCGGCGCGGCGGACGTCGGCGTCAACGCCGTCGCGCTCGCCGCGCTGAGTTCCCCGGGCGCGGCGGCCATCCTCGGCCAGAGCCCCGTCTCCGCCTCCGCCGCGCGCGACGCGGAGATCGCCGCGAAGCACAGGCGCGAGAACCCGCCAAGCCCGCTCGAGTTCGCCCTCGCGGGCCTCGAGGTGCTCCTGGAGGCGTCGGAGGCGTCCCCGTTCGCGAAGGACCTCTCGCGAATCGCCGACGCCGCGGGAGGACGACGCGCCGACGCGGCGGCGCATTCGTACGCCGCGCCGGCGAGATCCAACCCCGCGCCGGTGCGACCCGAGGTCAAGCCCCCCGCCGCCGCCCGCGACAGAAACAGAACGGCGAAGGAGAAGAAGGAGAAGGCGCCTCCCGCGGCGGCGGCGTCGAAGGGCTCCAAAAAGGGCGACGCGACCGACGCGCCGAACAAAAACGGCGGCGGCGGCGCGAAGAAGAAACCCGCGCGCGCGCGAGCCGCCGCCCCCGCGGACCCCACCGCGGCGCCCCGAGCGGACGCCGCGCGTGCGTCGGCCGCCGCCCCCGAACCCGCCGCGCGCGCGGACCCCGGCGCGCCCGCCGCCCCCGAACCCGCCGCCGCGTCGTCGTCGTTCCAGTCGGGGGGGTCGTCGGCCTACGTATCCGACGCCGCCGCGCTCGCGCGCGCCGCGCGCGAGGTGGCGTCGCGCGCACCCGGCGCGGTCCTCGCGCACGCCCTCCGGTGGCTCGACCTCGTCGTCGCCGACCTCAAGGGCCGCTCCGCCGCGCTCCGCCGGTCGCGGCGGCGCATCCAGAAAATGCGCGCCGAGGTTGAGACGGGGGGCGAGGGGGCGCGGGGCGCGGCGGCGGCGGAAAAAACGCCCGCGCCGCGGGGGGCCCCGGTTCCCGTCGCGTCCGCGGCGGCGCGGCTCGCCCCCCCTGACCTCTCAGTGGGAGACTTCCTCGCCTCGGCGCCGGCGGAGACGGAACCGGTTGAGACGGAGGCGTCGCTCCTCGCGGAGCTCGACGCGACGCTCGCGGCGGAGAGCAAAGCCGCGGATGCGATGCTGAAGCGCGCGACGGCGCTCCGCGAAGCCTCCGCCGCCGCCGACGAAGGAGACAAAGACGCCGCCGCGGGGACGACGCGCGGCGCCGACGCCGCCGCCGGCGCGCCGCCGACCAAGCGCCGCGCGTGCGACGTCGCGGCGCTTCTGGGCGGCACGGACCCGTTCCCGGCGTACGCAAACGTGACCCGGGCCGAGGCGAGCGTCGGAGCGTCGGCGAGCGTCGTCGCGGGTGAAGAGGAAGAACCGCGAGCGCTCGCCTTGGCGCGGGCGTTTTTGGAAACGGGGCTGAGGGCGGCGGAGGGGGAGCGACGCGAAGGGCACACCGCCGCGGCGTGCCCCGCGAAGCTCATCCCCGCGCCCCACGTCCTCTAGAGCAGTGGTGGCTGATGTGTGAGGGAAGGGCGGCGAAGGAGGGGTGGTGGTGGTGTTGTTTAAGGGATGCACGGTTCACACGCTACAATGTGAAGGAAGAATCGAGCGGTCGTCGAAGGTATATAGTCTACGCGTCTCCTCTCTCCTCGTCTCCTCTCTCCTCGTCTCCTCTCTCCTCGTCTCCTCGCTCGCTCTGTCATCACGGCAGCGGTTCCTGCACGTTCCCTAGCCTGTTGAGGTGCAGGTACGCGTCCGTTCCGTACCCGTCCATGCTGATGACCTGCAGGTCCCCCCCGAAGTACCTGGCGTAAAGCCTCGAGAGCGGGAGGCCGTAGCCGTATCCCGCCAGCACCGCGGGCCCGCCCCCGCCGCCGCCCCCCACCGAGTCGCTCTCGCTCTGCAGCAGCGGCGAGTCCGCGGTGGTGTACAGGTACGTCCATATGCGCTGCAGCCCGCTCCGCCGGATGCCCCCGCCCTCGTCCGAGATTTTTATGGTGACGTCCTCCGCGCCCTCGGCGACGACGACGCGGATGGGCGGGGGGTTGTCGAGCGAGTCGAGGTACTTGTCGCTCACCGCGCGCAGGGAGTTCTTCACGAGCTCGAAGAGCATCTGGTGCAGGTGCCCGGGGACGTACGCGAAGGTGAAGTTCTCGCCCCCGAACACCTCCACCTCGGGCGCGTCGCCGTACTGCCGCATGCAGATGCTCCGAGCGTCCTCGACGGCGTCGCGGACGACGTCGCGCGGGCTCATCTTGACGCAAATCAAACCGATGTGGTTCTCCACGGGGGGCTCGTGAAGCGCCACGTGCTGCCCGATGAGCATGCGGATCCCGATCCGGGACATGTAGAACCCGTCCAGGAACTGGTGGATCTCGGGCATCTCCTTCGCCATCACCTCCTCGAACCGCCGCTGCTGTTTATTACTGGGGGATGAGGATCCGCCACCCGAGGATGAGGACGCGCCGCCGTTCCTCCCCCCCGTCGCGCGATCCGCCAGCTCCATCTTGAGCTCCAGGACCCCCCGCGCGATCATCGGCACGACGTCCGCGTGCCTGTCCATGACGCGCTTGATGAGCTCCGTGAACTTGGCCTCGTCCTCCATCGTCTCGATGGCGGGGAACGACTTGAGCTCGTCGTACGACTCCACGTACCAGTCGCGCACCGTCTGCACCTGATCTTTGCTCGACAACCCCAGCGGGAGGTTCTCCAGCTCCGCCACCCTGTGCGCGAACCGCACGGGGAGCTCCTTGTGCAGGAACTGCGCGCTGACCATGAGCTGCCTGTGGATGGGCTGCGACCCGAAGTCCATCATGTACTTCAGCGACACCCCGGTCTGGTTCTTGAACGAGGAGCGGTAGATGTCGTCCACGAGCGCCTTGCTGAACTTGTCCGCCAGCGCGTGCGCGGGGGGTCGGCGCGAGACGGGCGAGGGCGACGCCAGCCCCGCCGCCGCGAACCGCCGCGAGGCGAGGGCCGCGAGGGGCGCGTCCGGGTCCGGGGGGGAGGCGGAGGCGCGAGCGAGATCGCCGGGCGACGACGCGCGTCGCGCCGCGGTCATCGCCGCGCGTCTCAGCGCGGAGGAACCGGGCATGGCGCCACGTTTACACCGCCAGAGTCCGCGTCAGCGAGCGGAACCCGCGGGACGAACGACCCGACGGGGGCCGAAACGTGCGAGCGACGAACCGAGCGACGCGTCCACCGAGACGCCCGAGACCCAGCCGGCGGCGCCCGACGCGCCCGAGCGGACCCGAGCGACCGACCGCGACGGACGCGACCCGCCCCGAGGGAACCGCGCGCGCCTCGTCGCGCCCCGTCGCGCCCCGAAGCGCGCACGGGAATGGGAAAACCAAACGCTCTGCCCTAACGAGCGCCACTTCCGACAGCAGTGCCGCCCCCCCGCGGCTGCGCCGAATCCAAACGCGCGCGAAGGATTGTAGCCACGAGACGCGGCCGAGATTCGGTGGCGTGGTTTTGTGTGTTTGTATGTATGACTTTTTAGTCTTGAAGAAATTTTTCGATCCGACACGGCGACCACCGTCGCGCCTCGCCGTCGCCGCCTCGCTTCTCCGCGCTCGCGTCTCTCAGTAGTTCATGGTCATGTCGTCGTTCATCCCGAGCATGGTCTCGATGGTGAACTTGAAGAACCTATACCCCCCGTACCCCCCCCCGATGACCAGGACCGCGGTCTGCGGCTTCTTCAGGAGGTTCACGATCGGCCTCCCGAACATGAACGCGAACCCGACCATGATGGAGATGCTGAACCTGGCGTACTTGACCATGTTCGCCCAGAACGGCACCTCCCCGCCGGCGACGCTCCACAGCGCCTGGGTCCCGAACTCGGCCGAGGAGGCGCCGCCGTCCAGGACGGAGCCCGAGGAGGTGCCGTCCGCGAGCGACGCCGCCGCCGCCGCCGCGGGCTCCGCCGCGCAGAAGAAGGCGAAGGCGAAGGCGGCGAAGAGCGCGGGCGCGGCCGTCTCGAGATCGAGCGGGGCGTCGGGGGGCGTCGACGGCGACGACGCGGAGCGAGGGCGCGGCGGCGCGGCGGCGTCGGTCTCGGCGTCGCCCGCGGAGGCCCCGGCGCGAGGCGCGGCGCGAGGCGCGGCGGAGCGGAGGGCGAGGGGCGCGACCGCGGCGGGGGAGGTGCGGCGCGCGCGGAGGCCGCGAGGAGGGGGGGATCCGCCGAGCGCGCGGGACGGGATCGTCGCCGCCGCGGGGGGCGCGGCGGCGCGACGCGTCGAGGCGCCGAGCGCCGACGCGCGAGGCGCGAGGGACGCGCGGGAGAGGACCGTCGGCATGGCGCGAGCGCGACCGAGACGAGGCGCGCAGACGGAGTGCGCCCGGCGACGAGACGCCGAGACCGGAGGCGACGAGTGCAACGAGTGACGCGTGGAGATTTATCCGCCGACGAGATCCCCGCTGGCTCAACTGCTTGGTCGCGCCAAGGATGACTGCACTTCGCGCCATAGTTTTCCAGCAGCAGCGCCCGACTACCCCGGGTGCCGTCCGCGCCGGATGGTGGTTCTCCCCTCGCGCGACGCCACACCCCTCCCGCGCGCCTCCTCGCGCGCCTCTTCGACCCCGCGCGCTCCTCCGCCCCCGACCCCGCGCGCCGCGATGTACCGCGCGTCCCTCGCGCCTCACCTCCGCGTCGCGCGCGTCTCGACCGGGAGCGGCGACGCCTCCCCCGGCCGCGCCTCGTCTCGGCGTCGATCGCCGAAGCGCGGGGCCGCGCTCGTCCGCGCCGCCTCGTCGTCCCCGTCGACCGCCGCGAGGCCGGCCTCCCCGGAGGATTGGGACGCGCTCGCCCCCGTCGCGTTCGCCTCCCCGATCGCGGACGCGCTCGCCGCGGACGAGCTCCTCGTCCTCGGCACGAAGCGCGCCCTCCTCTCGGACGCCCTCGCGCGCGCCCTCGGCGCCGACGACGCGCTCCGCGACGCGATCCGATCCGTCGCCCGAGACGCCTCACCGGGCGACGCGGGATCCAAACGCACCGTCCTCCTCCCCGCCGTCGCCGAAGAGAACACCTCAGCAGAAAACACCTCAGCAGAAGACCCCTCCTCCCTCGCCTTCGCCTTCCGCGAGGTCACCGTCGCGACGCTCCCTTCGACGTCGCGCCTCAGCCGCCACAACTGCCCCGCCAACGCGCGCGCCGCGTTCGCGCAGCTCCGATCGGTCCCGCACCCGAAGGACGGGAAAACCCTCGGCGTCGTCACCGCCCTCGAGGACCCCGCGCACGCCGTCCCGCTCGCCGCCGCCGTCGCGCGCGCGTTCCCGACGTACACCGCCAAGAGCGCCGAGGGAAGGGACACCGCCGAGGGCCGAGGCCGCGTCGCGAGAAAAGGCGTCGTCGCCTGCGCGAGCGTCGTCGTCGCCGAAGCATCGTCGGAGAACTCCGCGGATAACTCGTCGGAGGCGAACGCGTCGTCGATCACCGCGAGTAGTGGTCCTTCATCCTCGAACGCGGTGGTCGCGTCGCTCGTGGGTTCCGGCGTGCGTCTCGCCGCGCGCATCGTGGACGCGCCTCCCGCGGAGATGGACCCCGACGCGTTGGTCGCGGAGGCGTTGCGGGTGGCGGCGTCGGCTCGCGATAAAAACGGCGCCGACGTCGTCGCCGACGTGAAGCGATTCGCCGCGCTCGAGGCGGAGGGGTTCGGCGGGATATGCGCCGTCGGGCGGTGCGCGGCGCGGGACGGGCGCGAGCCCGCGCTCGTGCACCTCAAACTCGCGGTCCCGGCCGCGGCCGGGGGAGATCCGAATCGTGTGAAGAAGAAGGTGGCGGTCGTCGGCAAGGGCATCACGTTCGACACGGGGGGCTTACAGATCAAGCCCCGGACGGGCATGCCCGGGATGAAGTCGGACCTGGGCGGCGCCGCCGCCGCGCTCGCCGCGTTCGGGGCCCTGTGCGCGCTCCCCGAGTCCGCCTGGTCGGGCTCGACGGTCTCCGAGGTCCACCTCCTCCTCTGCGTCGCCGAGAACGCGATCGGGTCCGGCGCGTTCCGCCCCGACGACGTCGTGACGCACCGAAGCGGGCGCACGAGCGAGATCAACAACACCGACGCCGAGGGGCGCCTGGTGCTCGCGGATGGCGTCGCGTACGCGTCGCAGCCGGCGCGCCTGGGCGGCCTCGCGTGCGACGACGTCATCGACATCGCCACGCTCACGGGCGCGCAGATGGTCGCGACGGGGAGGCACTTCGCCGGCGTCGTCAGCGACTCGGAGGCGATGGAGCGCGCGTGCGTCGACGCGGGGAGGGCGAGCGGAGATTTGACGCACGCGCTGCCGTACGCGCCGGAATTCTTCGCGGGGGAGTTCGCGAGCAAAATCGCGGACGCCAAAAACAGCGTCAAGGACAGAAGCAACGCGCAGGCGAGCTGCGCGGGACAGTTCATCGCGGAACACCTGTGGAGAGGGGGCGGGGCCGCGGCGAGGGGGAAGAAGGGGAACGGCGGAGCGGAACCCGAGGGCGAAGAAGGGGACCGACGGGGCGAGAGGAGGTGGCTGCACGTGGACATCGCGGGGCCGAGCGTCGCGGCCGGAAGCGGAAGAGGCACGGGGTTCGGCGTCGCGCTCCTCGTCGAGCTCATCGCCGGGGGGGGGCTGTACCGAAGCTAAAGCGAATACTATCGGTCGTTGGAGGAGGAGGGGGAGAGGAGGGAGACCGAGTGGGATACTCTTTTCTCTCTTCGCGCGCGCGCTCGTCTCTACTCGGGGGAACTCGAGGCGACGTCTATCGTACGCGCCTGGCTAGGGTCCCGAGTCGCTAGGGTCCTTCCTCCTACTTATCCTTTTTCGTCTCCCCGCGGTCCCCGTCCTTCCCCGCGCCCGCGCCCTCCGTCCCCGAGGACGAAGCCCCCCCGTTATATTTCGTCGCCGCGCCCTCCGCGAAGAACCTTCCGGGCGCGAGCTTACACGTCAGGAGCCCGCCCCAGTGCGCGAGCGCGTACGCCCCGGCCCTGCACGCGTACCACCGCGCCATCGCCGCGCCGACGGGTGAGGGCTTCGCGGTACCCTCGGCGGTACTCGCGGCGGCGCCGCCGAGCGCGTCGGCGAACGGCGCCTCCCCCCCGAACCTCGGCGGCGCCATCGCGAGCACGGCCGCGCACCAACACGCCGCCAGCGCGAGCTCGTGCCGCGACCCGTGCGTCGGGGAGGCGGCGGGGGGTGAGGCGGAGGCTTTGGTTGAGGCTTTGGTTGAGGCTTTGGTCGAGGCTTTGGTTGAGGCTTCGGTTGAGGCTTCGGTTGAGGCTTTGGTTGAGGCTTTGGTTGAGGCTCCGGCTCCGGCTTCGGCTCCGGCTCCGGCTCCAGCTCCGGCTTCGGCTCCGGGGGATCTGTTTTTCTCCGCGGGGATCAAATTCCCCGGGGATCGGTCGGATGCGGCGGCGACGAGGATGGCGCCGGCGAGGGCCCTGGCGATGGCGACCAGGCACTCCGTCGCCGCGGCGGTCGCGTCGAGGGCCTCGCGCGTGCCGTCTTTGCGCTCTGGGCCGAGGTGGATCTCCGGGTCGCTCGCGCTGAGTGCCCTGGCGAGGACGAGGCAGAGGATCGCGGCGGCGTAGAGCGCGAGGAGCTTCGCGAGCTGGGCCTTCGGGAGGAGGTTCCTTCGCGCGAGGCTGAGGCCGAAGGCGGTCTGCGCGGGGAGGCCGACGAGGAGGGCGTGCGCGGGGGCGCCCGGGGCGAACGGCGCGGGGTCCGGGGCGAACGGCGCGGGGGAGGCGAGGAGCGCGCACGCGGCGATCGTCCACGCGACGCCGACGCCGACGACGCCGCTGCGGGGGACGAGCACGCGCTGGAGGCCGGCGAGGCGCAGGAGGGTGAAGCCCACCATCGTCGCCGCGAAGAGCGAGGCGAGCGAGGCGCACGCGAACGACGCGACGGTCCGCGCGAGCGCGACGTCCAGCTCGTGCGCGGGGGGGCGCGCCGTCAGAGGATTCGGCCACCCGGAGGAACCCATCGCCGCGAACGTGGACGAAGGGGGCGTCCGAGAGGAGTGAGATCCACAGGACGAGGGTGCCGAACGACGAACCCCGGCGGAGGAAAAACGCGTCGGGTTCAGTGCGCCGGCCGGCGCGTCAGGCGCGGGCCCGGCTCACCAGCAGCCCGGCCTCGCGGCGCGGCCGGTCGGTGCGGATAATAGTCTCGCGCGCCGCGCCGCCCCGGCTCGCGCACCTCCCTCCGCGCTCCGATGGCCGCCGCTCGTGCCGCCTTCGGCGGGCTCGCCCCCGCCCCGCGCCCGGCCCGCGCGCTCGGCCCTCGCGTCGGCGCGGGATCCCCCGCGCTCGCCCCCCCCTCCGCGCGATGCCGATCCCGATCCCGATCCCTCCTTCGCGGCGCCCGGCCGGTCGCGCCTCCGCGCGCGGTCGCGTCCACCCCGGGCAGCCCCCCGTCCCCCGCGCCCTCCGCGGTGGCCTGGCCCGACGGCTCCGGCCGCGCGGAGGCGCCGTCCTCGCTCGGCGGCGTCCTCGTCGCGGAGGCGCGCGTCTCGAACCTCGGCGCGCGCGGGGTCATCGCCACGGGCCTCCCCTTCCTCGACCACATGATCGACCAGCTCACGTCGCACTGCCAGCTCGGCGTCTCCGTGGTCGTCTCGGACTCCTCCGACGGCGCGCCGAAGCGCGAGCCGTGCGTCGACGCGAGCGGCGAGGACGACGAGGCGGTCGCCAGGGCCGCGGGCGCGGCCCTCGGCGCGGCCCTGCGCGAGCTCCTCGCCCCGGGCGTCGCCGCCGCCGCCGCCGCTGGCGAAGTCGCCGCCGTCTTCTCCGCGCCCCTCGACGAGGCGTACTGCGAGTGCGCCATCGCGCTCGGCGAGGTCAGCGCCCCTCCCTCGTTCCACTTCGACCTCGCGCCGTTCGGCCCGAAGGGCACCCCCGGCCGAACCCTGATCGGGACGTACAAGACGTCGGTCACTCGGCCGTTCTGGGAGGCGTTGGCCTCGGAGGCGCCGTTCGCGTCGCTCTCGCTTCGCAAGCGCCGCGGCGACAACGCGCACCACATCGTCGAGGCGACGTTCAAATCGTTCGCGCGGTGTTTGCGCGCCGTCATGGACGAGGTCGAGGGCGTGGACGTCGTGAGAGACGCCGCCGCCGCGAAGAACGCCGCCTCGTCGACCGATGGGAGTCGTCGGACGGCGTCTCGGTCGCGGAGCACGAAGGAGACGACGATCGCCGCGTCGCTGGACGTGGACGGCGACGCGTCGGCGAGCACGATTCGCACCGGCTTGGCGACGCTCGACGAGCTCCTCCTCGCCGTCGCGACGGAGGGGGGCGTGCGCCTCGAGGTCGACGCCGAGGGGGACCTCTGGATCGACGACCACCACACGACCGAGGACGTCGCGATCACCGTCGGGCAGGTCCTGGCGGAGGCGCTCGGGGATAAAGCCGGGTGCAACCGGATGGGAAGCGCCGTCGCGCGCACCGCCGACGGCGCGGCGACGGTGGAGGTGGTGATGGACCTCTCGAACCGGCCGTACCTCGATAACGGGCTCGAGTTCGAGGGGGAGTTCGTGGGGGACCTGAGCGCGGAAATGATCGACCACATGTTCATGTCCGTCGCGACGAACGCGCAGATGACGGCGCACATCGCGATGACGAAGACGAAGACGGACCCGGGGGAGGGGGGCGCGGAGACGACTTTGGACGAGGAGGCGCTCGCGAGGTGCGCCGCCGAGGCGTTCGGGAAGTGCCTCGCGCAGTGCGTCGCCGTCGACCCGAGGCGAGCGGGAGCCGTCGCAAGCAGCAAAGGAACGCTGTCCGTGTGAGGAAAAACATCGTCGAAGAGCGGAGGAGGCGGAAGACGAGACGGAAGGGTATTGATCATATCGACGAAGGGTGGGTCGTCCCGACGACAATCGGCGATCCGTCGCCGCCGCGTCGCGCGCCCGTCTCTCCCCCTTCGTCGGATCGGCGCTCTCGGTTCGTTGGCGCGCCCGTCTCTCGTTCACTCGCACCGCGCGGGCGTTCGTGTTCGTCTTCGTCGCGCCTCCTCCCTCTCACCACTTGGTCGCCCCCCTGAGCCTCGCCATGTGCGCGGCGACCTGCGCCTGCATCTTCGCGAGCATCCCCATCGTCGCCTCCACCTCCTCGGCGCCGTCGTCGGCGTCGACGGCGGCGACGTCAATCTCCTTCCCGTCGTCCGTCGTCAGCACCAGCCCGACCTCCTCCCCGCCCCCGCCGCCGCCGCCGCCGCCGCCTCCCCGCCCCCCCGCGCCGCCGCCACTCACGCCGCCGCCGCCGCCGCCCACCCGCCGGCGCTTCGCCGCCGTCATCGTCAGCTTCGCCGCGGACCTCGGCGGCGCGGCGGCGCGGCACTCGTCGTCGGAATCCGTCTCGCACGCGCCGAGGGGCGACCCGTTCTTGGAGTACAAGGTCTCCCCGCGCCGAGGCCCGCGCACGGTCCCCGGCGTCGCCGCGACGAGCATTCCCCCCGCGCGCCCGAGAGCGGTGCCCACCGGGCCCGCGGGCGTCGAGGGCACGTCCTGGTGGGCACCCCGCCGAGGGCGCCCCGCGCGGGCCGGCGCCGGCGTGGACGCGACGGGGGCCGCGGCGGCGTGAGCGGCGGCGCTCGTCGTCGCCGCCGTCGTCGTCGTCGTCGCCGCCGTCGTCGCGGCGTTTCGCGCGGAGCGGCGCGTGGAGGCCGCGCCCGCGGGGGCCTCCGCGTCGAACGTGGGCGGGGGCGGGGGCGGTGCCGCGGCGTCGCGGGCGCGTTTGCGCGCGGACGGCGAGGGTCGCGAGGATTCCTTGGGTTCGACCGCGGCGGGGGCGGATGTGGATTTCGCGTCGGCTTGGTTCCCCTCGAGCGGCGCGGCGGGGAGGCCCGCGAGCGCGCGCAACTCCGCGAGGACGGCGGGGGAGACGTCCGCCACGTGCGCTTCGGTGAACTGCTCCACGGACATCGCGCGAACCTGGAGAGACGGGGGCGGCGAGGGGGGG
>MDSW01169235.1_pt1 | contig 13553 bp, 18 predicted proteins | sample 811171 | NCBI WGS metagenome assembly MDSW01 (sample SAMN05326641, study PRJNA326480) | marine metagenome | isolation source: seawater | place: Atlantic Ocean: North West | collected 2012 | reverse complement strand
TTGCACTAATAACTTGACATCAAAAATCTCTCAAGCATACTCATGCTTTAATTAATGCACTAATTGTTAATTTTTTGATTATTTGCGTATTAATTAAAAAACTTAAGTCTATTTTAAAAGGTGATTATGAAAAGAAAAATTGGGAAAGTAGCACTTTTCCTTGCAACATTGGCAGTAATATGGCTTTTACTCGGTATGTTTAAAATAGTCCCATTTTTAATAGAATTACCCGAAGAAACAAGTATAAGAGCTCATGCATCACTAGCAGTAATATTCTTATTGATAGCTTCTTGGGCATTTTGGAACGAAGATTAATTTTATAGAAAGGTTTGATTATGATTAAAACATCAGATATTTGTATTCTTATTTCAGTAGCTGTAGCTTTTATAACTACTGCTTTTTTATGGTTTTCTGGGCCAGATACTAAACAAGAAGCCTTGTTTACTGCTACTTGGATACCTTCAATTTTAACTTTTGCAATATATTTTAAGTTAATAGCTAGGAAGAACTAATTATGGATGACTCGTTATTATTTTTTACAGGTTTGTTTTGTTTTGTTCTGGCAATTGTTGGTGTTGTTATGACAATTTTAGAATTTAAAAATATTGAATTAAAAGAAAAACAAAAATAATTTTATTAGGAAATATTATTAAGTAATAAATTGTGCATAATAGAGTTTTGGAATCTATTAAGTGCTACAACTCCCTATTTTAATTCTTAAATTTTGTGAACAAGAGGGCCCTGGATATATCTCAGAATTCCTTGAAGAAAATTCACTGCCATTTATTATTAAAATGATTCATCAATCATCCGATGTTCCAGAGTCAATAAATAAATTCAGTGGTTTGATTCTAATGGGTGGCGCAATGAGTGCAAATGATGAGCTTAACTGGATACCTTTTGTATTAGATCTTATTAAGCAAACTTATGAGTATGATAAGCCACTATTAGGTCATTGTTTGGGTGGCCAATTAATAAGTAAATCTTTAGGGGCTAAAATAAAAAAAAATAAAGCCCTTGAGATTGGTTGGTTTAAAGTTCAAGTTTGTAATAATTCAAAAGAACAAAAAGAAAATGCTCAAAATTGGTTAGGAAAAGTAAATCAATTCGATGCGTTTCATTGGCATGGCGAAATGTTTGAATTGCCGAAACATGCAACTTTATTATTAACAAATAATAATTGTCAAAATCAAGCTTACAGTATTGGAAAACACTTAGTTTTACAATGCCATATCGAAATGAATGAAGATCTAATAAGTAGCTGGTGTAATTCTGGAAAAGATGAATTAAATATGCATGAACAAATTAATTCTGTTCAGTCATCAAGACAAATAAAAGAAAATTTTAATCAAAAATGTAGCAAATTGAATGAAGTTGCAAAAATTGTATATGGGAATTGGATTAAAGGCTTAAAGAAATAGTGGTGGCCAGAGACAGAATCGAACTGTCGACACGAGGATTTTCAGTCCACTGCTCTACCAACTGAGCTATCTGGCCATAGTAAAAAAACTAATGAGTTGCGAATTATATCAAAATTAGCTTGTATATGTACGTTTCAAAGTTAAGAATTTAATGAGTTATTAATGTTTGTTTTTTTAAAAATAAAAAAACTTTTTTACATATTTGTATGATTGAAAAAAGAATAAATGCATATATTAAATTCGGAATAAAATAATGAAGGAAATTAGCTTTCAAAAAAATATAACTCCCAGAAATATTTGGTTCATGCACCCATTCAGATAAAAAATAATAGCTAGAAGTTGATATAAAGTAAGACATTATAATTACAAAAATAATGCTAGAAAAAAATAGAGTTATATTCAAATTGTCTCTTTCTGCAAGTAATTTTTTACTAGCTATCCAACAAAAAGGATAAATAGATAAATGTAAAAGGTATCCTATATTAAGATTAATTTTATCCAGTAAACTAAAATTAATCATATATAAGTCTATACAAACAATATAAGCTAAAAAAAACATTAGCCATCTAATTTTTTTTAGAAAAATACCACCGGCAAAAAATATAATTAAGCTAGCATCTGGAAATGAAAAAAGAGTTAATTCATGGCTTACTCTAGTCAAAAGTATTAAGAAAATAAAAACTAATGCTAACTTAAGGGTATTTGTAAATGCCATTTTAAATTGCCTAAAATAAATTTAATTAATTTTATCATTAGTTTGTTTAGATTTAAAAATCAATCTTTAGTCCTGTAACCCAAGTTCTCTTAAAATTAAAAGGATAATAATTATTATCTCCTACAACTAGAGCATTTTTATGTTCAAAGATATTTTGAATAGATGCATATATACCTATTTTATTGAAAGTATTTTGTTTTTTAAAATCATAATTAATATTTAAATCTGTAGAGTTGTAATAAGGTTGCTTTTGAGTGTTATCATTTTCCCAATCAACCATAGCATATGCTTCATCCTTCCATGTGTGACTTAGATTAATTGTCCCTTGCTCGGAGAATTTATGATCAAGATTTAATACTAACGTATGATTTGGAACTCCTGGCATATCATTTCCATCAATAAACTTAGTATTATTATTATCTTTTCCTATTTTTGCTTTTATAAAATTGTATAAAACATTAACGTTTGTTTTATAATTCAATTTAAATTTATTTTGAATCTCTATGCCATATTTTTTTGAATTATCAAGATTTTGATTTATAAAAGTTGAATTATCTAAAACAAATTCATTTTTAAGATCAGAATAGAAAGCTGTTAATTTTACTTTGTTTCTATCAGTTGTAGTATTTAGTCCAATATTAAATGTATCAACTTTGGCAGCTTTCATAAAACTCTTAAAGTCTCGTCTCAACCATGCCCACGGTGAAGATGATTGCCATACACTCACGAAAAAACGATCGATATCTGGAGCTTGAAATCCATGATTTATATTTGAAAATATACTTAGTTTGGAATTAATTGCATAATTAACTCCTAAATCCCAAGCAGTTAATAACTCATCTGTTTTATGTATCGCAGCTGTATCAACATGTCTATAATTGACTTTTTCTTTTCTTATACCAGCTGAGAACAAAAATTTATCGGATAATCCTTTAGGTTGGAAATTAGATTCTATAAAAATGGAAATATTTTGTTTGGATGTTTTGCCAGGGTATTTAGTTACTGATTTTCTTTCGCCATCGAAATATTGAAGCCCTCCATTGAGGGTATAGTTTTTTCCGTTATAGTTAGCTATAAAATTTGTACCAAAATAACCTTTATCGTAAATATCCCCTCCCGCATTTAAAGCATTATAAGTTTTATCTTCATAATATAAATCTGTGTCGAGATTAAATTTCTCATTAAATTTTTGTTTAATTCCAAAACTATATCGATCATTATCTATATCATAATTATTATATGTATTTCCAGAATTCTGCTTAGGATCGTCATAAAATTCAGAGTGTGAAATTGGCCCAACAACATATTGATTAATTCTTGAGCTTGAAACAGCAAAGTTTAATTTAGTATCTTTTGCAGCATTGATAGATAATTTTGCAGTTTGAGTTTTATTTTTAAACCTATCTTTATTACCTTTTGTATCTCTTGCACTATGCCCTTCACTTTTATCATCAATGGCACTCAATGATAGGTTAAATTTTTTGTGGTTGAATCCAGCATTAACAATATTTTTTTTAAGTCCTGAACTACCAATTGATGATTCTAGACTAAACCCACTGTAGTTCTTAGTATAAATATTTATAACTCCTGACATAGCCCCATCACCATAACTCACTGAACCTGTACCTTTGATGATTTCAATTCTATCAATACTACTAACATCAATTTGTCCTAAGAGTTGTGCGCTCATATCAATATTATTAATGCGTTGTCCATCTATAGAGATTACAATATTTTGGTATCCAGTTTCAGAACCATAACCTCTCATATCAATACTAGCTTTGGATCTGTCTCCAAAATTTGGGCTAATATTTAAAGATGAATGTTGAGAGAGATAAGATTGTATTGAGGTGCTTCCAGAGGCAGCAATTTCTTTAGCGGTATGAATTTCTATTGAATAAGGCGATATACTTTCTTTACTATCATTTAGATATTTGTACACAATAATTTCTTCTGTATCAATTTTAGTTTCAGCATTAATTTGGGTTGCAAGACAAACAAGAAGAAGAATTGAAATCTTATTAAACATAATATATTCCTAATATAAATTATTCATGCCACCCGCATGAGTTCTCTGGGCACAAAAACTTTAGGAATTTATTGATAATTTAAAGATTTAATTAAAATTGCATCCCCGCAATTTTTATGATTGAAGTTAAGGCCGGTCTCCGGACTCATAAGACTAAGTTTATTGCCTTCCCAGTTTTAACCAGTGGCTATGTTGATAAACTCTTCCTTACTTACCGTTGCGGGGGCAGTGTAAGATTTGCACTTACTTCCCGTTTAAAGAATAATTTTGAGATTATTCTCACCTAAATTCAATTTTTTAATAATACTGATATTTTAAAAAATGACAAGTTTAAAAAAATAAAATTAAAATCCAAGTGATAAATGCATTTCCGATTGCTAAAAAAACAGCTGCACTTCCTATATCCTTTGCTAGTTTTGCTAGATCATGATGTTCAAATGAAATTCTGTCAACAGTTGCTTCGATTGCAGTATTTAGAAGTTCAACTAAGGGAATTATGATGATGCTTGAAATTAGAAGTGCTTTTTGAGTTCCTGTCTCACCGATTAAGAAGCCTATAGGTATTAGAATGATAGAAAGAATAAATTCTTGGCGAATAGCAGCTTCGTTTTTATAAGATTTTTTAAATCCTTTTATTGAGTATCCAAAAGCGTTAATAAGTCTTTTAAGGCCTGTTTTGCCTTTGAAAGGGCTTGTCATAATATAATTTTATTTTTTAAATTTAGTTGAAATTATAACAAACTAATAATTGTAAGTTACCATTCTAGTATTATATTATTAAATAACTTAAGGGGTAATTGAATGTCTAGAATTGTGAAATGTGCTAAATTAAAAAAAGAGGCAGAGGGTTTAGACTATCCGCCATATCCTGGGCCATTAGGCCAAAAAATTTTTGAAAATGTTTCAAAAGAGGCTTGGTCAGGTTGGTTAGAACATCAAACTATGTTGGTTAATGAAAATCGTTTAAGTTTAGTTGATCCTCAGGCTAGGAAATATCTTACTGAGCAAACAGAAGCTTATTTTTTTGGTGATGGAGCTGATAAAGCTTCAGGATATGTTCCACCAAAAAAATAAATTATTAAGATAGTTCTTTTTTAATTTCTTTGATTGAAGAGTGTCTGACGTCTTTACCTTTTACGGTATAAATAACACTTTGTGAGATATTAACGGCGTGATCACCAATTCTTTCAAGTGATTTTGCAATAAACATACTTTCAAGCGACATTGATATTGTCCTAGGATCTTCAAGCATAAAAGTAAGTAACTCTCTCATTGTAGAACGATAGTCATCATCAACTTGTTTATCTTTTTCTAGAATATCGATAGTATCGGTTAAATCTAATCTTGCAAAAGAATTTAATGCTGTTTTTATCATTTCTTGAACAGCTTTTGCCATTCCCTTAATTTCATTGAATTTTGATTTACTCATTCGATTATTTTCAAATATTCTTGTTGTTGATCTTGCTATTTTGGCAGCCTCATCTCCCATTCTTTCAAGATCTGTGATAATTTTAAGCATCATCATTATATTTCTTAAGTCACCAGCAGCTGGTGATCTTTTAGCTATTAAAAGTGAGGCTTCCTCATCAATGAGAACTTCTAAATCATTAATTTGCTCATCTTTTTTTATCACTTTTTCAGCTAATTTAACATCTGTTTCCAAAAGTGATTGAATTGCGTTGGATGTTTGCTCCTCAACTAAGGTTCCCATTTCTAATACTTTTGCTCGGATAGCCTCTAAATCTGAATCGTATTGTTTGTAAATATGCTCTGAAGCCATATTTTAATTACCTAAAATTAGTTAATATAATATTGTATTATGACAAATTTATGGCAATTAAGCACCTTTCTTAATAGTTTTAACGCCTTTATCTGTAGCAAGGAGCAAAGTATCAGCTGGGCGAGTAGCAAATAACCCATTAGTAACAACTCCAACAATCTGATTAATTTTTATTTCCATCTCAATTGGATCAGTTATTTTGAGTCCATGTACATCCAAGATAATATTACCATTATCTGTTGTGAAGTCTCTTAATTCAGGTTGGCCGCCAAGTTTTGTAAGCTCTCTAGCAACATAGCTTTTGGCCATTGGTAAAACTTCTACAGGTAATGGAAATTTTCCTAAGATCGGAACATATTTACTTGCATCACATATACAAATAAATTCTTTTGCATTAGCAGCAACAATTTTTTCTCTTGTTAAAGCACCACCTCCACCTTTTAACATATGCATATGTTCTGTTATTTCATCTGCACCATCAACATATATATCCATTCCATTAATATCGTTTAAATCAAAAACTTCAATTCCATGAGACTTAAGTCTATCTGAAGTAGCCTCACTACTTGCAACCGCACCATCTATTTTATTTTTTATTTCAGCAAGTGCATCAATAAAATAATTTGCAGTTGAACCTGTACCTACACCAATAATTCCAGATTTCACATAATTTATTGCAGCATTAGCTACTTGTTGCTTCAATTCGTCTTGTGTAAAACTCATTTTGCTAAACCCTTTTTTTAACTATTAATTAGATTTATATAATACACTGTGATGTGGTTATTTAGAATGAACAAATTATGACAAATAAATATAAGAAATATATAGACGATGCAAAGGTATATGACGTAGCAAAAAAAACCCCGCTAGATTTTCAGTCATCTTTATCAGCAAGATTGAATAACAAAATTTTCTTAAAGCGAGAAGATCAACAAACCGTTTTTTCTTTTAAAATTAGGGGAGCTTATAATAAATTAGTTAATCTTGATAAAAATATAAGAGATAAAGGGGTAATTGCAGCCTCAGCTGGAAATCATGCTCAGGGTGTCGCGATGGCAGCTAAAAAATTAGGTTGCATTGCTACAATTGTGATGCCAAAAACTACACCTTTAATCAAGACAAATGCTGTTCGCCAATACGGAGCCAAAGTTATTTTGCATGGCATTTCACTTCATGAATCAATAAATCATGCCCATAAAATAGAAAAAGAAAAAGGTTTAACCTTTATTCATCCCTTCGACGACCTTCATGTCATTGCAGGGCAAGGAACAATTGGAAAAGAGATATTGGAAGAATTTGACAAACCTATATATGCAATATTTGTATGTGTGGGTGGTGGAGGACTTATTTCTGGGATAGCCTCTTACGTAAAAGCGGTAAATCCTGATATTAAAATTATTGGAGTGGAAGCTCAAGACTCTGAGGCAATGACTCAAGCACTGAAAAAAAATGAAAGAATTTCGCTTGATCAAGTAGGTTTATTTGCAGAAGGAGCAGCAGTTAAGCAGGTTGGCGCTCTTAATTTTGAGATAGCTACTCAATATGTTGATGACATGGTTGTTGTGGATAATGATGAAGTATGTGCAGCTATTAAAGATGTATTTGAAGATACAAGAACTATTTTAGAGCCTGCAGGAGCATTAGCGGCGGCGGGTTTAAAATCATATGTTCAGAAGAATAATTTACAAGGTAAAAATTTAATAGGTATTGCATCAGGTGCGAATATTAATTTTGATCGTTTACGTTTTGTTGCTGAGAGAGCAGAAATTGGGGAGCAAAGGGAGGCACTTTTATCAGTAAATATTCCTGAGAAGCCTGGGGCTTTTAAATCATTTTGTAAATTAATTGGAGAGAGAAATATAACAGAGTTTAATTATCGGTATTCGGATGACGATCAAGCACAAATATTTGTTGGCGTAACTATTTCTGATGTTGGCGATACAGTAAATCTTTTGAAAAATTTTAATGATGCTGGATTATCTGCAAATGATTTGACACAAAACGAGATGGCTAAACTTCATTTAAGACATATGGTTGGTGGCCATGCTCCGCAAGCTAAGAATGAGGTACTTTATCGTTTCGAGTTTCCAGAAAAACCCGGTGCATTATTAAGTTTTCTAACCAACATGGGGGAAAATTGGAATATTAGTTTATTTCACTATCGTAATCACGGAGCAGATATTGGACGGGTCTTAGTTGGAATGCAAGTTCCAGAGAAAGATCAGGAAATTTTCACTTCATTTTTAAAAAAGTTAGAGTATCCTTACTATGATGAGTCTGATAATCTTGGGTATAAACTTTTTTTAGGTAAAAATTCATAATTAAGGAGAAAAAATGAGTCGGTTAAGTAGTTTATTTTTATTTTTATTTTTATTTTTAGTAGGTTGCGGTCAATCTGATAGAGGCAAGGCATACATTACTTCGCAAGAAGGGGGTGTTTCAGTAATTGATTTAAATACAATGGAATTAGTTGAATCTATTAACACTGGTGACTATCCAAGAGGTATTGGTATAACGAAGAATGGCAAGTATTTAATTACTGCTAATAAAGCTGGAGCTGATGTTTCAATAATAAACTTAAAGACAAAAGAAATTGAAAATAATATTGAAGTAGGAATTAATCCTGAATTTGTTAGAGTTTATGATGACCAAGTATTTGTTTCAACAGAACCTTCTTCAACTGGAAAGCCACCTGCTAAAGGAGAAATGCACGAAGAAGAAGATGATGATGATGATAGAACCCCAGCAAAAATTGCCGTAGTAGACATTGCCTCTGGAAAAAAAATAAGGGAGATTACTGCTGGCCCTGAAACTGAAGGTATAGAGTTTAGTAGAGACGGCTCACAAATTATTGTTACTAATGAAGCTGACAATACTATTACAGTTCATGACTTTACATCTGGAGACTTACTTAAAACTATTAAAGCAGAAAATTATGGCTTAAGGCCAAGAGGTATAAAAATATCTCCAGATGGGAACTTTTATATAGCTACATTGGAGCATAGTGACAACTATATTGTTCTCGACAAAGAATTTAATCATGTTAAAACTGTCGACACTAAACATGATGTCTCTGAAGATAATCTTCATAAAGGAAAGTCACCCTATGGTGTAAGTTTTAGTCCATCTGGAGATAAATTATTTGTTGCCGCAAGTGGTGGATATAAAAAAAGAAGTTCTTTAGAGGTATACGATGGCAAAACTTTTGAAAAAATAAAACGAATTGAAACTAACGGCAGAAGATGTTGGCACTTTACATTTACCCCCGATAATAAAGAAATTCTTTTAGCTTGCGGTAGGTCAGACGAAGTTTTAGTTATTAACTCAGATACCTTAAATATTACTAAAAGAATTCCTGTAAAAGGAATACCTTGGGGAATAATTACTTACCCGATAGCTCTTGGAAGTTTGGATCAGGAAAGAAGCAGGCATGGTCATAAAGGACACAGCCATGATTAATTTAGATTTGAAGTTAAGAGATTAGATTGTATTTATGAGCTTCCATTCATTTTGAGAAACAGGGGTAATTGATAATCGGTTACCCTTTCTTAAAATCATCATATCTTTTAATTCAGAAAAATTTCTTAACTTCTTTAATTCAATTAAGGGTAATTTCTTTACCAGCGTTACGTCTACATTAAGCCATCTTGGATTTTCTTTGGTAGATTTTGAATCATAATATTTATTCCCTTTTAAGAACTGAAGTGGATCAGGATAAGCAAGTTTAGTAATTTCCATTATTCCAACAATTCCTGGGGATTCACAGTTTGATTGATAAAAAAAAGCTAGGTCACCTAAAGACATATCATCTCTCATAAAATTTCTAGCCTGATAGTTTCTAATACCTTTAGTTGGAATCCAATCAACTGTTTGATTTGGAGCTTTTTCCAAGTCTTCAATCGTAAAAACTGATGGTTCTGATTTCATTAGCCAATAACGCATAGAAAATTATTCCTTTACTTAATATAATATATGTAATGTTATTAGAATTTTAATATAAGAGAAAGTAATGGAAAAGAAAAATGTACTAGGAACTGCTTTACAGACTTGCAGTTTAGATCCTTTAACAGGTTACTTTAGAAATGGAGAATGTGATCATTGTCAATCAGATTCTGGTAGCCATACGGTTTGCGCTAAAGTAAATGATGAATTTTTATCTTTTTCAAAAGCTCAAGGCAATGATTTAACCACTCCTCGCCCAGAATATGATTTTAAAGGATTAAAAGCTGGAGATTGTTGGTGTTTATGTGCTAACAGATGGTTAGAAGCTGCGGAGGCTGGTTGTGCTCCACCAGTAATTTTAGAATCTACGCATGAAAAAGCGTTGGAAATAATAACATTAAGTGATTTAAAATATCACAGTTTAAGATAAATTTGCTTAGATGTTGCCTAGACCAGCATCTAGAACCAAAAGTTCAAGTGGTAATAATCTAAGATGTTTTAGGTTCGCTCGCCAAGAGCCCTTAAAAGGTTACCCAATCGTGAGCAATCACACCACAATCTGATTGACTAAAACCGATGCTATAGACTAGTTCAAAGAATAATTAGCCCAAGCAACATCTAAACAAACTTTTAATTAATGATTTTGTAATGCTTTATCAATTAACAAATTAAAGTTTGTTATTTTATTTTTATAATCAAGAGTATGAACATCTTTGTTATCTCCTTGATTCAAAAATTCATGAGTAATTTCTAATGCAGCTCTAATAATAGTCTTATCAACACCTATTACTGAACCAGATTCTTGAATTTCTTCTACTTTATGTTTTAAGTAGCTTATAGATTTTTGAAGATTTTCTTCCTCATTGTCTGGGCAAGAAATATTAAAATCTCTTCCTAATATATTCACTTCAATTTGTTTTGGCATATTTTAATTTGGTAATTGGGCTAATAAGTTTTCAACTTTTAATGTTGCTTCATTCATTTTATCTTTTAAGTTTTGTATTTCTTCTTGAGCAAGTTGAAGGCTAGGTTTTAAGTCGTCATTTTCTTTTTTCAAAGCCTCAAGTCTCTCGATGAGATTATTAAGTTTGGTCTCTAATGAATTTAGTTCATTTAACATTCATTTACTATAATTTAAAATCTCCATAGCATCAATAGAGAATTTAATTTCTTTCTTATTTTTTTTTCGCACGTGGGTGAGCTTTATCATATATTTTTGAAAGATGTTGAAAGTCTAGATGAGTATAAATTTGTGTAGTACTTATATTTTCATGTCCTAATAGCTCTTGAACTGCTCTTAAATCTTGGCTCGACTGAAGTAAATGCGAAGCAAAGCTGTGTCTCATAAGATGAGGATGAATATTCTCTGGAATACCTTGTTTAATTGCCCAAAATTTTAATCGATATTGAATTGCCCTTGCAGTTAATTTTTGACCATCTTTTTTTGAAAAGAGTATAGGGTTATCTGAAACTTTATGCCCTAAATTTTTTCTTAAACTGAGCCACTTTTTAATAGCTTTGGAAGCATAACTTCCCATAGGAACAATACGTTCTTTATTTCCTTTTCCAAAAATTGTGATAGTTCCATCTTCAAAATTTATATTATTTATTTTTAAATCTACTAGTTCAGATAATCGGAGTCCAGATGAATAGAATAATTCTAAAATAGCATGGTCACGTATTCCTAAAAAAGAACTATCTTTAATATCAATGAGCTTGATTGTTTGGTCAACGGATAATGTTTGTGGTAATAATTTCTCACTTTTAGGCGCTTTAATTCCCAGTGTAGGGTTCTTCTTAAATTTATGTTTATGGATTAAAAAATTAAATAAACCTCTCCAGGAAGATATCATTCTTGATAATGATTTACCATTTAAGCCTTTTGAATGAAGATGTGAAATATTTTTTCTAATATCTGCAACTGAATAATTTTCTAAGTTTTTGTTTCCCATAAGTTCTATTAAATCGTTAATATCTCTAAGGTAGCTTTTAACTGAAGCGGGACTTAACCTTTTTTCAAATTTAATAAACTTTTTGTATTCTTCTATAAATTTAAGATTATTCATTTTTGTGGGTTTAAATTAAATTCACCTTCAAATACAATTTCAGCAGGACCAGACATAGTCATAGAATTATTTCCATCCCAATCTATAATTAAATTACCACCATCCATATGAACTGTAACAGGAGATTTTACTAATCCCTTTAAAATTACTACAGCGCTTGCTGCACAGGCCCCAGAACCACAGGCGAGAGTAAATCCACTACCTCTTTCAAGAACTTTTAATTTAATGGAATTCTGATTTATTATTTTTAATAAACCTACATTGACACCGTTAGGAAACCATTTTTTATTAGCTTGAATCTTTATAGCTAATTTAAAAAAATCTTCAAATTTCTCAACTTCCTTCAGTTCAATAACCGCATGAGGATTTCCCATAGAAACCTGTGTATATGGTTTAGACGGGTCACTAAACTGAGGACTGATAATAGGTTTTCCCATATCAACAGAGATAAGGTTATTAGAATTTTCTGATAGAGTAATTAATCCAGATTTTGTTTCAACAGTAACTTTTGTTTTTTTTGTTAAATTTTTATCTTTTACAAAGCGATAAAAACATCTAGCCCCGTTTCCACATTGTTCAACTTCATTTCCATCTGAATTAAAAATTCTGTATTTAAATTCTGCTTTAGAATTTGAACTATTTTCTACAATTAACAGTTGGTCAAAACCAATACCAAATTGACGATGTGATAGTGATTTTATTGTTTTGGAATTAAGATTATATTGTCGCTCTAATTGATTAATAATTATGAAATCATTACCAATTCCATGCATTTTTGTGAATTTAATCTTCATTTATTTCTATTTTTTATTTAAGTTATTTGCTATTCTAACGGCTTCTTAATATTAATACTTAAGGTTTTTATGAAAAACTACTTATTTACTTCAGAGTCAGTATCTGAAGGTCATCCAGATAAAGTCTCTGATTTAATCTCAGATGCTATTTTAGATGCAATTTTAGCCGAAGATCCGAATGCTAGAGTTGCCGCAGAAACTTTAACAAATACTAATTTAGTAGTCTTAGCAGGTGAAATAACTACAAATACAAAAATAGATTACGAAAAAATAGCAAGAGAGACATTAAAGTCAATAGGTTACGATAATATTGAATATGGAATTGACTATAAAACATGTGAAGTTCTTATTAAGTTTGATACTCAATCACCAGACATTGCTCAAGGCGTAGATGGTGCAATGGATGATCCTTTAGATCAGGGTGCTGGAGATCAGGGATTAATGTTTGGTTACGCTTGCAACGAAACAAGAGAATTAATGCCTTTACCAATTCATTTAGCACATAGATTGGTAGAACGTCAGTCATTATTGAGAAAAAACGGTAAACTTTCCTGGTTGAGACCCGATGCTAAATCTCAGGTAACAATCGAATACAGTAATAATAAACCTGTCAGAGTAGATACAGTCGTTTTGTCTACTCAACATTCTCCAGATATTCATCTTGATGAGCTGCGTGAAGCAGTCAGAGAAGAAATTATCAATCCAATTATCCCTAAGGATTTAATAAAAGGAGACATTAAATTACTAATTAACCCAACAGGAAGATTTGTAATTGGTGGGCCACAAGGTGATTGTGGCTTAACCGG
>MDSW01028870.1_pt1 | contig 13553 bp, 17 predicted proteins | sample 811171 | NCBI WGS metagenome assembly MDSW01 (sample SAMN05326641, study PRJNA326480) | marine metagenome | isolation source: seawater | place: Atlantic Ocean: North West | collected 2012 | reverse complement strand
TTTATTAACTTTTTTTAATGACAATTGACTATCAGTGATGCATAATTAAGTCAATATGGCTGACCTAAATAAATTGTTAACTCCTATCTTTTTAAACAAAAAAGAAATACGTAAAATAATTGAATTAATGTTCTTTTCTTATAGGGATTTTACCTCTGGCCCAGACAAAGTTCTCGAAAAAATTAATTTTGGTCGTGCGCATCATAGAGTAATATATTTCGTAGGAAAGAGGAATAATTTAACTATTAAGGAGCTTCTTTCAATTTTGCAAATAACCAAACAAAGTTTATCAAGGGTACTGAATCAATTAGTAAAAGAAAAATATATAATATTATCAACAGGAGAGGACAAAAGAACAAAAAAACTTACATTATCTAAAAAGGGTATAGAATTAGAGGAAAAATTATCAGAAATTCAAATAACAAAAATTTATAATGTTATTAAAAACTTTAGTCAGGACGACATTAACGGTTTTAAAAAAGTTTTATTTGAAATGATAGATCATAAAAATCAAAAAAAATTCAATGAAATAAATTAAACTAATGAAAAAAAATATTCTTATAGTTGATGATGATAATAGATTAAGAGAGCTATTAAAAGACTATTTAACTGAAAAAAAATTTGAAGTCTATCTTTGTGAGGATTTAAATGAAGCAAAAGAAGTTTTAACATTTATAATTTTTGATCTTATTATCTTAGATAGAATGATGCCATCAGGTGATGGTATCGATTTAGTTGAATTCATAAAAAGAAAATCAAATTCACCAATAATAATGCTTACAGCTATGGGTCAAGATCAAAATAAAATTGAAGGCCTAAAGATTGGAGCTGATGATTATTTAGCAAAACCATTTGAGCCTGAAGAACTTTTTTTAAGAATTAATAATCTTTTAAACTTGTATGATACTTTAACTAATAAAAATAAAAAAATTTCTTTTGGTGATTTTATTTTTGATTTTACTTCCTTAGAACTTAGAAAAAAAAATAATGTTGTTTATTTAACTGAGGGTGAAAATGATTTACTAGTAAAACTTATTTATAAAAGAAACGATATTGTATTAAGAGAAGAATTGGCTGATCAAGAATTTGATGAGTCTGAATTAAGAAAAGTTGATGTTAGGGTAACAAGATTAAGACAAAAAATTGAGGAAAATGCAAAACAACCTCAATTTATTAAAACTGTGAGGGGCAAAGGATATAAATTAATCTGCAATGATTTGTAATGTTTAAAAAAATTATACCATCAACCTTAATAGGACGATCAATAATTATAATCTTTGTTCCTATAATTTTATTAGTAATTCTGACTTCAATAGTTTTTTATCAAACTTCATGGAATATAATTTCAAAGAGACTGGCCGAGTCAGTAGTTGCAGATATAAATGTATTAGTTGATTTAATTGATGATGATTTAGAGTCTTATGCCAAAAAAATAGCCAGAAAAGATTTCAAAATGGAAATTAAAATTATTAAAGACAAAAAATTTGAGCCATTATTGACCAAAACAAACAGAGGTATATTATCCAAAAGGCTCGAACAATCTCTTAAGAATCTTAATAGACCTTTCAAATATGATCTTAACAATTTAGAGATGGGAGCTCTTATTACTATTAAACTAAATGATGAGTTGCTATTTATCAATGTTAATAAAGACAGACTTTACAGTGAGACAGCGTTTGTTTTTTTACTTTGGATGATATTTGCTTCGCTTATATTACTATTTATGTCTTATTTTTTAATGAGTAGGCAACTTAAACCACTTAAAAGATTAGCTATTATTGCCGAAACATTTGGTAGAGGCTTAGATGCTCCAGAATTGAAAAGTGCAGGTGCATACGAAATAAGACAAACTTCTCAAGCATTTAATCAAATGAGAACTAGAATCAAAAGATTTTTAAAGCAAAGAACAGACATGCTTGCAGGTGTGAGTCATGATTTACGAACTCCACTAACTAGAATGAAATTACAATTATCCCTAATTAAAGATCAAAAAGCTAAAGCTGAACTGGAACTTGATATAAATGAAATGACAGCAATGCTTGATAGCTATGTAAGTTTTGTAAAAACTGAATCACCTGAAACTATAGAAATTATCATCATAAATGATTTAGTTAAAGAGTGTTCAAAAAATATAAATAAGAAAAATATTAATTTTGTTTTTGAAGAGAATGAAATTGTAAAAACATCTGGAAGACCTGTTCAATTAAAGAGAGCTTTTCAAAATATTATCGATAATTCAAAAAGATATGCAAACAAAATCAAAATTAATATTTTCTTAAACGATGAGGGTTGTAATATTGAAATAAATGACAATGGTAGAGGTATTCCAAAAGAAAACTATGAAGATGTTTTCAAACCTTTTTTTACACTTGATCCATCAAGAAATAAACTAAAGGGTGAGAGTGGACTTGGTCTTACTATCACTAGGGATATAATTCGTTCACATGGTGGAGAAATTAAATTAGATAAATCAGATCTTGGTGGATTAAAATTATCTGTGTTGTTACCAATTTAAATTTAGTAGAGCTTTACTCCATTTTCTAACCTTATATTTGGAGATAATATAACTGGCTCATTGTTTTTATCAGGTAGACCAAGTACAAGAACCTCAGAAATAATTTTACCTATTTGTTTTGGATTGAAATTTACTACTGCTATTACTTGCTGATTAATCAATTCTTTAGCTTTATAATTTTTCCTAAGCTGTGCAGAACTTTTTTTAATACCTATGTCTTTTCCAAAATCAATCTTAAGTAATATTGATGGTATACGTAAGTCATCATATTCTTTAGCTTCAATAATTGTCCCCAATCTTATGTCAATTTTTTCAAAATCATTTATAGAAATCATATCTACATACATCATAAAATTTTAATTAATTTGTCTATATTATTTAGATATTTGTCTAGTGTAGTCATTGTTTTTTCTAGTGATTCTGTCTCATCTTTACTCCATGTATATAAAATTAAAAAATATAAAATGAACATAGTTTTAATCTTAGGAATACCACTAAATCCATCAATATTAATTTTACAATTTGTTGCCATTAATATTATAGTTTCTAAGAATGATGGAATTAGTCTAGCAAGTTTTTGAGGTTTGTATAAAAAATATTTCATCAAATTTTTAATTGAAGATCTATGATTATTCAATATGTCTAATCTTGCCATATATATTTCAAATAACATATCTTTCTTTGTCGACTCTTCTAAAGTTGACATATTTTTGATAAGTAAATAATCAAAATATCTATTTATATTAATTAGCAAATCATCTTTATTTTTAAATTGTTTATTATTCTTATCAACACCAACATCAAGAAAAGTAATTTTATTAAAAGATTTATTTTTCAACAAATCTAGAGTTTTCTTAGCAATAGAAATTTTATTTCTTTGCATTTATTTACCCTGGTCTTTGGCTTTTTTGTATGCAGATTTTGTTAAATCTCTAAAAATTTTATCTAATTTATTCTTCTTCATAACTTTCAGACCTGCTTCTGTTGTTCCTCCCTTTGTGGCAATTTTATCAACTAATTTGTCTGCACTTAGATTATTGTTTAATAATAGATCAATTGAACCTTTAAAAGTTTGTGTAACTAAAAGTTTAGCTATATATTTTTTAAATCCTAAATGAATTGCTGCTTTTTCCATGGCATCTAGAATATAAAATACATAGCCTGGTCCACTTCCTGAAATTGAGGTTGCCATATCTATTTGGTTTTCATTATTAAATAAATGTGTTTTTCCAGAATATGAAAATAATTTAATAACTTCTTTTTGCTTAATTTTATCTGCTTTTTTATTCGAAACTATACAATTCATACTTTCTCCAATTATAGCAGGCATGTTAGGCATGACTCTAAAAAAATTTCTCTGATATTTAAAATTTCTTTTAAATGTAGCTAATTTTTTCCCTGCAATAACACTAATAAAAGAGGTATTTTTTTTAAATTCAATTTTTGATAATTGATTTAGAACATTATCTAAATCAACAGGTCGAACTGCAAAAACAACAAAATCAAAATTTACATTTTTTTTTATACTATCTATATTTTTTATAATTTGAATATTTTTATGACTATATTTTTGTTTCAAGTATTTGTATTGAATTGGATCTACTAATGTAAAAGTATAGTTTTTTGATTTTATCCATGAGTCCAGCAATGCATTACCCATGTGACCACAGCCTATTAGTAAAATTTTTCTCATAATTTATATAATAATACTATTATTATATTTTTTAAGCTCTGCCAATTATTTCGAATTTAGAAAATTTAATTGCATCTTTTGGAGAAATTTCATCAAATAAAACTTGTTGGAAACTTGGATAAAATTTTTCACATTCATAAATACCTATATCGACTAAATCTTCAAATTTCTTATGTAATATTTCAGTTTCTGCATTTGATAAAATTGTATGCCTAAATGCAGGGATGCCATTTCTGCTTGTTATATCAAAGTGTCCTATCCACATATTTTCATTTATTAATCCTAACAACTCGTATGCTTTAATTAACTTCGTTTCAGGAAATCTTATATCAAAAGTTATGGTTAGACTTAGCGCATTAATATTTTCCGACCATGTAAAATAAAGTCTATACGCACACCATTGGGAAGAAATTTCCGCAACTAGTTCATGATCAGCAGCTCTACTAAAATTCCATTTTTTTTGGTGTATTACATCTTCAACAATATCAATTGGGTTTAGCTGCATATTATTGTTATCCACACTTCATCTTGTATTATTATTTATTAATACTACTATATATTGATTACTAAAATTTTACGTGGTTTTGCAAGGATATTAATAAAAATAATTAAAATTTTGTGAATAATTAGGTTAATTTTTATTTTTTCTTAGTTTTCTTTTTAGAAACTTTCTTTTTTACAGCTTTTTTATTTCTAGAATTCATTGTTTTTGATGATTTTTTTAGTTTTTCATTTTCAGCAATCAATTTTTGAACCATTTTTTTTAAAACGTCAAATTCATCTTTTTTAACAAGTTTCATTTTTTTTATTATTTTTTCAACTCTTATAGATACAATAGTCTCTATTTCATCTTTTAAACCAGAGAATGCTCCCATAGCATCAACGGCAAACTTTGATAAATCTGATAATACTTTGTTTTTATTAATCATAGTTATATTAATAATATAATTTTATGATTTTTATTCAACCTTCAATTGATCCAATTATTTTCTCATTCAGCTTTATAGATATCAGATGGTACAGTTTAGCTTATATATTTGGTCTAATTTTTGGCTTAATAGTTATTAAAAGACTCAATAAAATCAAAGGAGAATTAATTACTAATGATAAATTAGATAGTTTTTTTATTTGGATCGTATTTGGAGTGATTTTAGGGGGTAGAATAGGATACGTTATTTTTTACCAAAGTAATTTATTTTTAAATAATCCATTATATATTTTTGAAATTTGGAATGGAGGAATGTCCTTTCATGGCGGTTTAACTGGTGTAATTATAAGTACCTATTTTTTTTGTAAAATTAATAAAATAAATTTTTTATATCTCTCTGATTTCGTATCCATTGTTGCTCCAATTGGTTTATTTTTAGGAAGAATTGCAAACTTTATAAATACAGAACTAATTGGAAGGCCTACTGATTTTTACATAAGTATTATTTATCCAACAATAGATAAAATACCTAGACATCCATCACAGCTTTATGAAGCTTTTTTTGAAGGTATTTTTTTATTTGTAATACTAATTTATTATTTTTATAAAAATATAAATAAAAAAAATTATGGTTTTATAAGCGGATTATTTTTAGTTTTTTATTCAATATTTAGATTTTTGATTGAGTTCTTAAGAGAGCCTGATGGTCACTTAGGTTTATTATTTGAATTTATATCAATGGGTCAAATATTATGTATACCGTATTTTATTTTTGGAATTATTTTAATTAAGTACAATGGAAATAGAAGAGCAAATTAAATTTCAAAAACTTTTAAAAAATCAGGATATGCGTTTGGATAGTTTTTTAAACCATATACTTTTTAAAAAGGGCGGCTATTATTATGGACAGAACCCAATCGGTAAAACAAAAGACTTTACTACAGCACCAGAAATTTCTCAAATCTTTGGAGAGATTATTGGTATTTATTTATATTATTTTTGGAAAACTAATATTAACTCAAATTTTAATCTAGTTGAATTAGGGCCTGGAAGGGGGACTTTATTTATAGATATAATAAATTGTTTATCAAAATACCCTGAATTTTTAAATAAAGCTAAAATAACCCTAGTAGAAATAAATCAAGAACTAATAAAATTACAAAAATTAAAAATAAATAATAAATTAAATTTAAATATTAATTGGAATGTTAAATTAAATTACAAGTCTAAATTGCCTTCACTTATCTACTCGAACGAATTTTTTGATTGTTTTCCAGTAAGGCAATTTATATATAATAAATTTTGGTTTGAGAAATACGTTAGTCTTAATCAGGAAGAGGATAGATTTTTCTTTAAAGATAAAAGAATTAAAAACAAGAAATTTCTTAAATATTTAGATAATTTCAAAGATAATAAAATTTTGGAAATTTCATTTGAAAGAAATAAATATTTTGAAAAAATATGTAAATTCATAAAAAATAATGGAGGCATATTTCTTACAATAGATTATGGTTATCTTAATAAAAGAAATAATTTTACTTTACAGGGAATTCAAAATCACAAATTTTCAAATGTTTTAGATGACATTGGCAATAAAGATATTTCTAGTCATGTTAATTTCAATGATTTACTAGAAATAGCATTGAATTATAATTTAAAAATTGAAGAATTTAGCACCCAGAGAGAATTTTTAATTAAATATGGAATTTTTGAAAGAAAAAAGTTTTTTGATAATTCATCTACCTATAAAAATATCGAAATTGATATTGAGCGGTTGATAGGAAAAAATAAAATGGGAAACTTATTTAAATGTTTTGTTGTATCTAATTTATAATGGAAAAAAATTTTATAAGTTTAAATAAGTTTAAAAATAAAGTTAATTTAGGATTTTTTAAATCAAATGGAGGTGTTTCAAAAGGTCATTTTTTTTCTCTAAATTGTAGTAAAAATAATACTGATAAAAAAACTAATGTTATAAAAAATAGAAAAATTGCAATTGATAACTTAGGAATAAAAAATAAAAAATTAAAATTAATTAATCAAACACATTCAAATAAAGTGTTTGTAATAAATAGTAAAAATTTTAATAAAAATTTTTTTGGTGATGGATTAATAACTAAAAACAAAAATATTGCTTTAGGAATTTTAACAGCAGATTGTGCACCAATATTTATATTTGATAATAAAAAAAAAATAGTATGTTGTCTTCATTCTGGTTGGAGAGGTGCGCTAAATAATATAGTTAAAGAGAGTATTAAAATTATAAAAAAACTAAAAATAGAAATCAATGACATTAATGCTGTGATTGGACCTTGTTTAAGTGTTGAAAATTTTGAAGTTGATAAAGATTTTAAATTACAATTTATCAAAAAAAATGAATCATATTCAAACTTCTTTAAGTCAAAAAATCTAAATAAAGATTATTTTAATTTAAGAAAACTAATTAATTTCCAACTTCAATCTGAAAATATAAATAAGATACATAATATAGGGCAGGATACCTACAAAAACGATCATTGTTTTTTTAGTCACCGTAGAGCAACTCATATGAAAAAACTGCCAACAGGTAGAATGATAAATATAATCTCTTTAAAAGACTAATTTCTATTGAACTATTCTTATTCTTATATACTAGATTATTTGATTAAATGAAAATAATCGCTTGTAATAGCAATAAAAGTTTATCTGAAAAAATATCAAAACATATTGGTGTCTCTCTAGCTGATGCTTCCATAAGGACATTTAATGACAGAGAGATATTTGTTGAAATCAATGAGAATATTAGAGGTGAAGATGTATTTATTATACAATCAACTTCTCATCCAGCTAATGATCATCTTATGGAGCTTCTCATAACGATTGATGCAGCAAGAAGAGGTTCAGCTAAAAGAATCACAGCTGTAATTCCTTACTATGGTTATGCCAGACAAGATCGTAAGACGGGGCCAAGAACTCCAATAACTGCCAAACTAGTAGCTAATTTAATTACTTCAGCAGGTGCTGATAGAGTTTTAACAATGGACTTGCATGCAGGTCAAATACAAGGTTTTTTTGATATACCATTGGATAATATTTTTTCTGCACCTCCAATACTTAAAGATATAAAAGAAAAATTTGATGGAAGTGATAGTTTGGTTGTTGCCTCCCCAGATGTTGGTGGTGTGGTAAGAGCTAGAGCATTTGCAAAAAGATTAAATGCAGGATTAGCGATAGCAGACAAAAGAAGAGAGAAAGCAGGTGAGTCAGAGGTAATGAATATAATAGGAGATATTGAAAACAAAAATTGTATTTTACTTGATGACATTGCTGACTCTGCAGGAACATTATGTAATGCCGCAGAAGCACTTAAAATAAATGGTGCTAAGGATATTTACTCATATATAGTTCATGGTGTTTTATCAGGAAAAGCCTTAGAACGTATCTCAAATTCAAGTATAAAAGAACTTGTTCTTACTGATACTATTGAACCTACAATTGATATAAAAAATACAAAAAACATTAGACATATCAGTATTGCTCCTTTAATGGGTGAGGCGATTAAGAGAATTAGTAGTGACGCATCAGTATCTGCTCTCTTTGATTAGATTAAATATAAATTATGGGAAATTATAAAGCATTAGAAAGAAACAACGAACTTGGATCAACTCATTCCCTTCTTACGAAGGGTATGGTGCCAGGTATAATTTACGGCAAAGGCTCTGAACCTAGAAAAATAGCATTAGAGGATAAGATACTGAAAAAATTAATGAACAGTGGTTCATTTTATTCAACTATTATTGACATTGATATTGATGGCAAAGTTGAAAAGATACTTCCTAAACAGCTTCAATACCATCCAGTGAGTGATAGGTTAATTCACTTTGATTTTTTAAGAGTTCAAGAAAACACGAAAGTTACTGTTGAAATACCTATAGATTTTTTAAACCAAGAAAAATGTCCTGGTTTGAAAAAAGGTGGTGTTTTAAATACTGTTAGAAGACTTATAGAACTTTCTTGTAACGCAAGCAATATACCTAGTAAGCTTGAATTTGACTTAATTAATAGTGATATTGGAGATGCAATCAAAATTAGTAATATAAATTTACCTGAGGGTGTTTCACCAACGATTACAGACAGAGATTTTGTAGTTGCAACATTAGTACCTCCAACTGTTGAAGTTGAAACTAAAGAAGAAGATTCAACTGAAGAAGGTGCAGAAGAAAAATCTGATGAAAAAACTGAAGATAAAAAAGAAGAATCTCAAGAGAAAAAAGAAGAAAATAAAGAATCTAAATAAATTAATATATATTTTATAAATGTTTATTATTTGTGGGCTTGGTAATCCAGGGAAAGACTATAATAATACAAGACACAATGTTGGCTTCAGGTTAGTAAATAAGATAATTGAAAATTTCAATTTTGATAAAATAAAAGAAAATAAATCTAGAGAATTATATGCTGGATCATTAAATAATATCAAAATCTTTATTTTAAAACCTCTTACTTTTATGAACTTATCAGGTAAACCTATTATGGAAACTGTAAATTTCTATAAAATTAATAACAATAATATTTTTGTAATTCACGATGATTTAGATTTAGAATTAGCAAAAGTAAAAATTAAAAGAGGCGGAGGTAATGGTGGACATAATGGTCTTGCAAGCATAGATGAGCATCTAGGCGAAAACTATTATAGGATAAGAATTGGTATTAATCATCCGGGACATAAAGATTTAGTTTCTAATTATGTATTAAGTAATTTTACTAAAGAAGAGGATAAAATACTTGAATTAAAAATCAAACAAATGATTGAAAATTTTGAATTGCTTTTTTCAGATATTCCTCTTTTCTTAAACAATATAAGTTCTAATAGTTAAATATGGGTTTTAAGTGTGGTATTGTTGGTCTTCCAAATGTAGGTAAATCAACATTATTTAATGCACTAACACAATCAAATAAAGCTGAGGCTGCAAACTACCCGTTTGCTACTATAGAGCCTAATGTTGGCAGAGTTGCAGTGCCAGATGAAAGATTACAAATTCTTGCTTCAATAGGGAATAGTGAAAAAATTATACCATCATTCATTGATTTTGTAGATATTGCAGGATTAGTTAAAGGTGCTTCAAAAGGTGAAGGGTTGGGTAATAAATTTCTTAGCCATGTTAGAGAAGTTGATGCCATTGCGCATGTTGTTAGATGTTTTGAAGATACTAATATTACTCATGTATCATCTAAAATAGATCCAATAGATGATATAGATACTATAAACCTTGAATTACAATTAGCTGACTTAGAAAGCTTAAATAATAAAAAAATAAACATAGAGAAAAAATTAAAAGCAAATGACAAAGAGGCTAAAATTCAATTCAATATTATTGAAAAATTATTAGAATTTATTGAAAATGGAAAATTAGTAAACATAAATGAATTTAGAGATATTGAAGTTGAGTTTATTAACTCATTAAACCTAATTACATTAAAACCAACTATGTTTGTTTGTAATGTTGATGAAAAATCTATTCATAAAGGAAATAATCTATCAAATAAAGTTATGGAAATATCTAAAAAAAATAAACATTCAGTTGTATTAGTTTCTGCTTCAATAGAAGCTCAAATTGCAGAATTAGAAAATGCAGATGAAAAAAAAGAGTTTCTTAAAGAATTAAATTTAGATCAAACAACTCTAAATAAAGTTATTAAATCTGGATATAATCTTCTAAATTTGATTAACTACTTTACTTGTGGTCCAAAAGAAACAAGATCATGGACGATCCAGAAAAATACAATTGCTCCAAAAGCTGCTGGTAAAATTCATACGGATTTTGAAAAAGGATTTATCCGTGCCGAAACTGTTTCCTATAATGACTATGTAGAAAATAAAGGTGATGCAGGAAGTAGAGAAGCCGGTAAACTAAGACAAGAAGGAAAAGACTACATTGTGAAAGATGGTGATGTAATGAATTTTTTATTTAATGTTTAATGTATGTCACGCCAAAGTCTGTTTTTTGCTAGATAAACTATTGTTCCTAAAATAATAAAAAATAAAATTACCTTAATTCCTAAATTTTTTCTTACTTCCATTTCAGGTTCAGCAGCCCAATGAAGAAAATGTGTAACATCTTTGGATAATTGTTGTGCATTATTATCAGTGCCATCATCATAATCAACACTTCCATCATAAATCGGAGCTGGCATAGCAATTTGATTTCCAGCCATCCATTTGTTGTAATACATACCATCTCCAACTTCCATATCTTTAGGTGGATCAACATATCCAACAAGTAAATTATAAATATAATCAACTCCATATTTTCGTGCTTTTGTGATAACGCTCAGATCTGGCGGATAAGCACCATTATTGCTTGCTCTAGCTTCATTGTCGTTAGCGTAAGGATTAACAAACCTATCTGCTGGTCTCGCTGATCTTTCAAACATTTCACCATCGTCATTAGGACCATCTAAAACAGTATATTCAGACGCAATTACTTTTACTTGTGCTTCTGAAAAACCGATGTCCATTAAATCTCTAAAGTAAAGCAACTTCATAGAATGACATCCAGCACATACTTCTCTATACACTTTATAACCTCTTTGAATAGCTGCCCTATCAAAAGTACCTGTTACACCTTTAAATGACCATTCATGCTTTGGCATTTTTTCACTAGTCATCTCTGCAGCTAAGATTTTAGTCGAAAAAAATAATAATAAAATAAAAAGTAAACGCATTATAGATTAGTATCTTTTTGCATTGCAGTTGATGGTATTTCTTTTTCTCCACCTCCAATGTTTTGTACTACATTTTTAGCATAAACATCACTTATGCTAAGTGGTAATTTATTTGGTTTTTCTATCCAACCAACAAATGGAGTTATAATAACAAAAAATCCAAAGTAATAGACTAAGCCTACTCTAGCAATTAAGAGGTACAAGCCTTCAGCTGGAAGCATACCTACATAACCTAGAGCAAAGAAATTTACAAAAAAAGCCATCATGAACCATTTGTAAATTGGTCTATAATTACAACTTCGTACTTTAGATCTATCTAACCATGGCAGAACAAATAAAATTGCAATTGCACCAAACATTAGCAAGACTCCACCAAGTTTATCAGGAACTGCCCTTAGTATTGCATAAAAGGGAGCGAGATACCAATTTGGCACTATATGAGCTGGTGTAACTAATGGATCAGCCGGTATATAATTATCAACTTCAGCCATTAAATTTGGCCCAAAAAATATAACAGCAGAAATAGCAACTCCAAATACGCACATTGCTATTGTATCTTTAATAAGCATATATGGAAAAAAATTTACTGAGTCATTGTTGCTTTTAATATCTATTCCATCTGGATTATTTGAACCATGAACATGTACAGCAGCAACATGAAGTCCTACAACACCAAAGATTACAAATGGTAATACATAATGAAGTGCAAAAAAACGATTTAAAGTTGCATTACCTACATTATAATCACCTAATAACCATGTTTTTAAACCTTCACCAATAATTGGTATTGCGCTAAATAAATTAGTTATAACTGTTGCTCCCCAATAAGACATTTGTCCCCAAGGAAGTGTATAACCTAAAAATGAAGTTGCCATCATTAGTAGAAATATAAACACTCCTAAGATCCAATTCAATTCTCTAGGATATTTGTAGGAGCCAAAATACATTGCCCTTACAATATGGATGTAAACTATAATAAAGAAAAAGGCAGCACCATTAGAATGGATATATCGCATTAACCAACCATAATTCACGTCTCGCATAATACGTTCTACGCTATCAAATGCCATATCTGTATGTGGAGTGTAATTCATTGCAAGAAAAATTCCACTTACTATCATTGTAACTAAAGTGATTGTAGCTAATGCTCCAAAGCTCCAAAAATAGTTACAATTTTTTGGCATCGGGTAATCACCATATTCTTTTTTAAAATAAGAAATTATAGGTAAACGAAATTCTATCCAATTAAGAACAGGATTATTAAACTGATGTACTTTTCTATTTTTATCCATAACTATCCAATCTTTATCGTATTATCGTTTAAAAAAGTATAGGGTGGCACATCTAGGTTTTTAGGAGCTGGTCCTTTTCTGATTCTACCTGATGTGTCATAATGTGAACCATGGCATGGGCAATACCATCCATCATATTCACCTTTCATGTCTGATACTTTTTGACCAAGTGGTACACAACCCAAATGAGTACACACCCCGACCAAGACTAACCATTCATCTTTTTGAACTCTATCTGCATCATCTTGAGGATCTTTTAAGTCAGATGCTTGAACTATTTTTGCTGCATCAATCTCTTGTTTTGTTCTTTTTTTAATAAATACAGGCTTACCTCTCCATTTTATAGTAATACTTTGACCTTCCTCTATTTCACTTATATCAACTTCTGTTGATCCTGCGGCTAATGTATCTTCGGCTGGA
>MDSW01100449.1_pt1 | contig 13554 bp, 12 predicted proteins | sample 811171 | NCBI WGS metagenome assembly MDSW01 (sample SAMN05326641, study PRJNA326480) | marine metagenome | isolation source: seawater | place: Atlantic Ocean: North West | collected 2012 | reverse complement strand
TGTGATACTGGAAGACGAGTCCGATAAGAACTTCTTTATAGGACAGAGATTTTTGACTGTTCAGTCTGGCAATATAGAAGTAGCTTATGAAAGGATTAGGAGAATTTTAGAAGCTGAGAGGCTAAAGGAAACTGATGGAGACAATTAGTCAAGAAACAAGAATGATCTCTGAAAAAGAGTTCCAGCATGTAGCTGAAGATGCTCAGATTTTAGGTAATGAAACTAAAGAAGAGATTAAAAACCGATACATGGGCAGTGATACGAGGCCCTGGATTGTCGCGTACTCTGGCGGAAAGGACTCAACATTATTAACTCAACTTGTCTTTGAAGCAATAAAAGAAGTACCACCTTCAAAAAGAAAAAGAAAAGTTTATGTACTCTCATCAAATACATTAGTAGAAACACCGCATGTCATAGATTTAGTAAGAAAAAGTATTGATCAGATGAATGCTTCAGCAGAATCTTTAAATTTACCAATTGAGACTCACTTGGTAGAGCCTGACTTACGAGATACATTTTGGGTAAGGGTTGTTGGATATGGATACCCACCTCCAAGCAGGCTTTTTCGTTGGTGTACAGATCGAATGAAAATTAAACCTTCTAATAGATTTATATTGGATAAAGTCTCTGAGCATGGAGAGGTAATTTTATTAATGGGTGCTCGTTCTGAAGAATCAGTGGCAAGAGCAAAGTCCTTAGAGAAACACAAATTAATTGATGTTTACAATAAACATACATCACTACCAAATTCATATGTATGGGCTCCAATTAAACACTTTTCTTTATGGGCAGTGTGGGCTTATTTAATTAACAATCCATCACCATGGGGCGGGGATAATTATTATTTAAGAGAAATGTACAAAACAGCAGGAGGTCTTGACGGTGAATGCGGTGTTGTTTTTGATGAAACTACTGAACCCTGTGGTAATTCACGATTCGGTTGTTACACATGTACTGTTGTAGAAAAAGATAGATCACTTGAAGGTTTTGTTGAATTAGGTGATGAACATTTTAGGCCATTGCTTGAACTTAGAGATTGGTTGATTGATTTAAGGGAAGATCCAGAAGGATATTTTGACGATGAAGGAGTTTATGTCGGTAAGTACAGATCTTCTTTTAGACGTAATGGAGAACCTGGAAAAGGACCATTAAAACTAGAAACAAGAGAACAAGTATTAGATAGGCTGAAAGCAGTCCAAGAAGGATTAGGCGAACAAATAATTTCTAACGAAGAAGAAGCTTTGATTAAAGAAATATGGCACCAAGACTCCATATAAAAAATAAAAAAATATTGGGTTTTACATGATCAATGTACCTATAAAGGATATAAAGGTATGAGCAAAGGATCAAGAAAAGGATGGGCTATGAACAGTAATTTATGGACCGTTACACAAAGAGAGTTTGAAAAAATTCATGGAAATTGGAAAACAGTCGGTTTAGATTTAGCCTACAAAACAACAGTAAGCAAAAAAAATGGAGTGTATATGATTACAGGACGTCTTCCAAAAGTTATTGACACTATAGACAATTTTGATTTCAAAACCCCTCTATATATTGGTCAGTCTCAAGACTTGCAAGAAAGGTTTGATGCACACTGCAAAGGACAAACAGGCTCATCAAAATTATTTAAAGCATGGAAAAAATATAGTTTAAAATTTAACTACTTAGTGATCGAACAAAGCGTAGACGATAGAGATTTATCTATTTTAACAAACGACATAGAAGCAATACTTATAAAAACATTTGGACCAATATCAAACATAAAAGACCAGCACCTATCTTATACCTTTGAAGATAGTGAAGGAAATTTATTAGATGAAATAAATTATGGTGGACCTAATTTATTATCTGAAGAAGAAACTCTATTGGATAAAGAAGTAGAGAGTAATTTATATTAGCAAAGAGAAAGATAGTTAATTACAATAAATGATTATACAATTACAAAACGTAGAGAAGGATAACTTAGTATGAGTTTAAGACACTTACCTGCATATAAATCAACAATGGGAGTTGGTAAAGAAGCTGTAAACTATTTTCAAGTTCAAATGACCGGTGGAGAACTATTAGACATTGTCAAGTTAGCAACGGAAGTGAATACTTATACAAACAGTTCTAAAACCTTGTCAGACAAGCTTCAAAGAAGTGTAAATGAAAGTAGAGCAAGAAGAAATATTGCAAAATATCTTGCATTAACCGAAGAAAGATTTATGCCATCCTTTGTAGTTGCAGTTTTTGATTCAAATCCAAAATTCAGAAATGTTAAATTAGACGGAAAACACGACTTAACAAGCTTAATGATTGAGGATGGACTTGATAAATCATATGGAGTCCTGTCTCTTAAAGGAGATGGAAAATATTTTGTATTAGATGGACAACATAGATTAGCTGCTATGCGTTTTCTTGATAATAAAGAATATAATGATACAAAGTTCCATAGAACAGAACCTACAGCAACTGATTGGGATCCAAAGAATTTAAGAGAGGACCAACTTTCAGTTCTTTTTATAGCTAATGCTGAAACGGAAGATGGCAAAGGAATTCTAAATGATGCTAAATTTAGAACCCAGGCACGCAAGATTTTTACGGTTATCAACAGGCATGCTAAGCCAACTAGTCTCGAGGACAATATCATGATGGATGAAAATGATATAGCAGCAATTGTGACAAGGGATTTAGTCGAAAAACATGATCAAGCAAGAGGAGTATTTTTTTGGGATGGAAAAAATGAAGAAGACAGGAAAGTTAATACAGACAAATCAAACCTAACTGAAGGAAGCCCCTATCTAACAACTCTATCTGCTCTTTATAAAATGAATAGAGCAATGATATCGCAAGTATTTGGCTGGGAAGATGATGAAATTGAATTCTGCTTTACTAAGACAGATGAAGAAATTAAGGAAGTCAAAGAGGCTTTAGCAACAATCTGGGAAGAGATGATAAGCACTTTTTCATTTTGGAAAAAAGAAGATCCATCTCTTATGAAAAGTCATACTCATCCCGACAATAAAGAAAAGGGAGATAAGTCTATTGACCATTTACTTTTTTGGCCAGTTGGTCAGATAGCACTTGCAAAATATTTAGCTACTGAATTTACAAAAACAGTTGATGAAAATCGTAGCTCGGGACGTTTACTACTCAAAGATATTAGAGCAGTACTTAAAAAATTAGAAAATATTGACTGGAACTTATTTTCGGGACCGTGGAAAGGGATAGTCTTGACTGAAAAACCAGTTGGTTTAGATCCGAGAGGTGTACAGCCACCAAAAAGTTTTAAATGGTCTATGCCCTCTTCTGAGTCAGCACACAATACCATTAAAAAATATCTAGCGTTTCTAACAGGTGTAGAATTTGAAGACACTGCAGGAACAGACACATTAAGAGCAGACTGGGATGGTGCGATTGTGCTTTGGAGACCTCAACAAAAAGATTTAAATAAACTTTGGGATGAAGTTCTAACGCATAGAGAAAAAGTTTCTGGAATTAAGTACAAGGCATAGATATTTTTATACATAAAGTAGTACTTAAAGATCCAGACAATGAAATCAACAACAAAAATGTCTGGGTAAAGATTCAGATAAACCTAGATGATGATCGTTTAGAAATTTCTATATCTAGTAAAGGAACCAGTCTCGAGGAAAATACTAATGTTTTGACATATGAGGACTTATATGTTGATGAAAAAACAACATATTGTTTTATTCAAAAACTAAACAAATTTTATAAACACAAATTTGATGAAATTTTAGATGCAGAAAATGAGAACTTTTCAAAAATTAATTTTTCAATTTCTTTAAAAATATTTAGAAAAGAAAGTAAAAATGATTCTGAATCAACTTATGAAGAATTAGCAGCTTATAGTTTCAGAGATATATCAATTATCAATCATGATCTCAGAAGCTATCAAATTAAGGGAAAAGATTGGTTGATCTCGAAAGATCTAGGAATAATGGCCGACGATATGGGCCTAGGTAAAACGGTTCAAACAATTAAGGCAATAGAAACACTCTTGATTAATTCTGAAATAAATAAAACATTAGTTGTTGCTCCTGTAAATTTGATTAAAAATTGGTATCGGGAAATTCAAAAATGGTCACCAAAATTAAAAGTTAAAATATTAAAACCTTCTAAAAAAGATTTTGAACTTGAGTGGATTAAAGCATATGAAAAAAACCATATCTTATTAACTAATTATGAACAATTAAGAAATGAATCCAGCATATTTGAAAGTATGTTTTTTGATATTTTGGTCATAGATGAAGCACATAAAATAAAAAATTTATCAACCGCAATTTCAAAAGGAGTTTTTCGAGTAAAAAGAAATATTTTTTGGGCGTTAACGGGAACTCCTATTGAAAACAAACCAAAAGATTTGGCATCGCTTTTACTTCAAGCAAATCCAAAAAAAATGTTTTATTTAAAAGACGAAAAAGATACATCAATGCTAAAAAGCATTGGCTCAAAATTTGTTTTAAGAAGAACTAAAAAAGATGTCTTGAAAGAATTACCGCCAGTAACAGACTTAGTTGTTCCTTTAGAGCTTGAAGGAGATCAGAAGAATGAATATCGAGAAATATGGCTGAATAGAAAAAAAATTGCGAAAACAGGAGGTAGCTATTTTTCTGCTTTAGCAAAACTACGAGAAACATGTGATTTACATAATGATGAAAGCGTTAAGGTTGAAAAGTCAATTGAAATAATTAAAAAAGTTCAGGATCTAGGTGAAAAAGTGATTGTATTCTCGTTTTACAAGCCAATAGCATCACTCTTGGCTGAAAGGCTTGAAAATGAGGGTATAAAATTTTATCAATACAAATCTGAAGATAATAGTGAAGACAGAGACTTTAATCTTTCAAGTTTTAAGAACGACGACAAAGCAGCTGTATTTATAGCATCGGCAAGAATTGCAAGTGAAGGCCTCACAATCACTGAAGCCAACCATGTCATTTTTCTAAACAGATGGTGGACTCCTTCTACTAACTCCCAAGCTAGAGATCGTGTAAATAGAATTGGTCAATCAAAAAATGTATTTATATATAATCTGTTTGTTTTAAATACAATTGAAGAACGTTTAAATGAAATTTTAGAAGATAAAAATAATCTTTACGAAGAAATAACTGAGAGTTTTGCAGAAGAGATTCTTGAATAATTCGAAATTAAAAAACATTTTTATTTTTATTTTTTTAGAATAAAAATAATGAAACGATTTGATATATCAGAACTTTCTTTTGATAAAGTTTTTGAGAACTTTCCTACAATACCCAAAAATGCTTGGGTCTGGTACGAATCAAAAAATAAAGAATTTGCTACAGAACTGAAACAAAAAAAAAGACCGTGGTTAATTTCTGAGGCCTTTTATGACGAACCTTCTCCCTCAGCTTTAGCCTATGGAAGAACAAGAAATCCAAAGGGAGGTAAAAAACATTATTTTAGACATGACAAGTATCCAGATTTTTCAGATGACGGATGGATAGTAGGCAATCGTGAAAGCATAGACCTTGATGATTGTGAATATTTTCAGCTAGAAAAAGATGATCAAATACAAAATAAACTTAGAAACTTTTATAAGGGAAAATAAATAACGAAATGAATCTAAATACAACTGAACAAAATATTTTACTTTCAAAAGAAGCTATTTTGTCTATGAAAGTTTTAGATATTGAAAATGAACTTAAAAATAATGGAAAAAATTCGGATGTTTTACTTTCAGTAATTGTTTTAGCAGCAAGAGCTTTAATGGCTAAAAGGAAAAATAGTGTATTAATTAATAAATACTATGATGAAAAATCAAGGTCTTCATTTCATCAGGATGGAAAAATGATTGATGAAAAAACGATATCATTGGCAACAGATTCTTTAACGTGGTTCGGCGACAGGAGTGGAGTTCCATCTTTGCATGAGCTTTTAAATATTTCTAATGACATACAACACTTTGTTAATTTGCTTCAAAAACATATTTATAATGGTGTGCTTTTAAAAGATAGGGATGATAAAAATAGGGATTACTCAGATAGTGAAATCAAACGATTAGATAAAATATTCGAAAGTAGTCAAGAGTGTTTTCACAAAGAATTTGAGCAAGATAAGATTACATGCAAGGAGTGCGATAATTATGAAACCTCACTAAAGCAAATAGGAAAAGAGATAGAGAATATGAAAGATGAGCATCTTAGAGTTAGAACTTTAGAAGAAGAATTATTTAAAGCACTCTATAAAGTTCCTAGAAACTTACAAAACCCTAAGAATAAAATAAGAACACCAATTTACAATGCAAAAGAGCTAATTCAGCTTGTTATTAAAGCCTGTGCACTTAGCTTCCCAAATTTGAGCTACAAGCTTTTAAAAAAAATAATTTATAAAATTCTTGAAAATTATCACAACTCTGCACCTATATATATTGAAGATAATAGACATGAAGATACTGGAGATCTAGATTATTTTGAGTTTAATAATACAGAATTAAACGCAATTGAAAAGTATGAAAATTTATGTGTAATGGACGTAAATGTTATGAAATTGATAAAAGAAAATTTTGACAATAACCAATTAGCCTGCATAGCATCTGAGATGGGTATAGCTTTTGGTACAAATAAAGAACTTGGAAACTACATATCTAAAAGCGAAGAAACTGCTAGGAATTTAAAACATGAAACCGTTGATAAGCTTAAGACCTTGCTAGAGGATATCTCAAAAAATGAATCAAATTATGTTGAAAGTGAGGATCTTGAAATTTTTTCTGCTCATTTTGCTGAAACTTTAAAACGATACGTGTCAGATCTTTTCAGGGAGGATGTATAAAAATGTTACCGAAAGAAAGAGAGCTTTGGATTGTCAATAATAATAACGATAAAGAAATAATTAGAACAGTCCTTATATATAAGAAGAATAAAAGAGACTTAACAGAGGTTTTACTTTGTAATTCTGATTTAAGCTTATCAACTAGTACAACTTTAAAAGTTGAAGAACCTTTCGTAGATTTGAAATATTCAATTGGTATAAATTTGGATCTAATGGCAAACATTTATGATGTTGACGGGCAGTTCAAAAGAAAGATTGGGGAAGTTTCAAAAGAAACTTTTGAAGCAATACAAAATTTGATCGATGGCCCAGATCCATCAAAAGCCGATTTTCTTGATAGAGGAGAAAAGCTTGTATTTAAAAGTGACAGAAGGTGGGTTAGTAAAAAGAATGAAATATTAGTTTCTCAATTGCTGTCTAAAAATGCTTCTGAGGTTGGAAACTTATTTGCAGACATTGATGAAATTACTCTTACAGACACAGACCCTGAATTTGGATACCTTATAGAAAATCTTCCATCTAAAATCTCGATACAAGAGTCAATTGTGCAGATAAGTGAAAATGTTTATAAAATTGAAAAGTACGAGAAATTAGCTATTGCTGTTGGAGCTTGAGAGTATGAGTAAAAAAATTATTAAATGGGGAATGGAGGGATTTAGATCTATAGGAGAGTACACGGAAGTTGAATTAAAGCCAATCACCTTAATTTGTGGACAAAACTCATCAGGAAAATCGTCGTTTATTAATTCAATATTGCTAATGTCTCAAGCCGTCACTAAAACTCCAGTAGGAAAAGAGCCTTCAATTCCATTAAACGGACCTTTAGTTAACTTAGGCCCGGGCATGGATAAGATCGTTCCCGTTGGTCGCAACTGGCAGATGCATGACACGAATTTATTGGATGAAGAACTTACAAAAATTTATTGTTTGATTCACGATGAAGAAAATGATGAAGAATTTTCTGCAGAATCAGATACACAGAAAGGAAATGATGAGGATACAGAACAATTTAAAGATTTGACTTTTAGGCGTTTTTCAATTGCGCTAGGATCAGAACATCAAAGTATTGACCATTCTGGCGAACCGATATATCCACATACAACAAATTTTCGAAGTTTTGAAATTGGTTTAACTGGTATAACAGACTTAGGAGACGGTAAAAACTTTGACGCTTCTGATTTTGATATAAAGTTTGTTAATCATTTTAATCCAGTAGATAATCCAGTATTGATGGACTTATTTGACCTATCAGACAAAGAAATTAATAAAATAAAACACAACAAAGAAGAATTTAAAAAATACATTGTAGGAGCAGTAGAGAAAGACTCTCTATTCAAAGAAACTTTTACAAAAGAGTTTAAAGAGTTAAAAGAGCTTGGAAAACCAGTTCCAGAAGTTAGCACCTCAGTTGAATCTTATTATGATGTCATAGAAGCAAGCTCAAAAGACTTAGATTTTGAGGATTTCCAAAAAGAGATACTAAGCAAAATTGGAAAAAATTATAGATTTTGGCCTAAACAAAAAGACCAAAGCCTTGCAGATGATGTGTCTAATTTCCCAGGAGCAATTTTTAATTCAGGAATTCCAACAGGCTTTTTAATACATAAAGTATTTGGTGATGATAGTTTAGCCACCGCCAAACAATTATTAATCGGTATTGATCATGAATTTATTATTGATGGAGTTAAGAGTGAAATACTTAAAGATAAAGACCTTGAGGAAAAGATTGATAATTATGTAATTGTTCCCCTCATGGACGACAACCAGGGGGGAGATCAATATGATTCAATACAGGCATATTATTACGACTCAATACCAAAGAGGTTTCACAGATTAAATGGCTATGAGCTATCTATTGCAAGGGATGAGATTAAGCCTCTACTTCTAGAGTTAATATCTGCAAGTGGAGTAGAAAATTTCACAATTCCAAGAGATACTTACATAGAAATATATTCTGCAGAAACAATTAAAGAAGCACAGAATATTATTTCTGATTATTTACCTAAAAAGAGAAAGCCTATCGATTTTTGGGAAAGTGTAGCATCAGGAGTGGATGTATATTTAGACATTCCACCAGAAAATTATGGAGAGAAATGGGAAGATGGCGAAAAAGAAGAGGTATGTAAATTATTTATAGAGGGCTCAACAAATTGGCAGATGCTTGATACAAATTGGGGTGATTATAACGATTTTGGTGGTCAAGATGCTCCAAAAAACTTTGTTTCCTATAATAAAGAAGAAAACATTATACCCGCTTATGACATTGTTGCTTTAAGCAAACATTTTAAAAGAACAACTTTAGCAATATCAAGCGTTTTAAAAGATAATAACGACATTCCAATGGATGATGTGTTGCTTGCAATGGATTTCCAAAATGAAGAATTTCCAGCACACGCTGTCAAACAAGAAAATTTTCATGACACCGCGATTCCTGGTTTAGATTTTCCTAATGATCTGGAATCTCTTATTTTTTCCTCAAAAGGGCAGAATATTGTAATACCGAATGAAAGCCACTCTAGATACAATACCGATGGACCTATTGGACTAGGAAAAGCTTTTTGGTCTACTGTAAGAGTATATAATTCTTCTCAATGGAAAAGTACCAACGATCCCGAAACTGTCTTTAATGGACTACTTACTTTTTTGGAAAAAGCTGTTGACCTAAATAGACTCTCAAGAAACCCAAATAATAAGGAATATTTAGAGCAATTAGTTGCAGGATATTATTACGGAACATTATCTGATCCAGAAACTTTTTTAGACGACATAGATATACCAAATGAGCTTTCGAAAATTGACATAGTAAAAATTTCGAAAAATAAAACTTATTCTGTTCAGGATATAGTTGATGCCACCGGCGCAAAAGAAAAATCAATTAGGGCTAGATTGAGAAAGACAATTCCTAGAGATGAAGAACATAAAGGAACTTCATGGAAGTTAAATAGAGAACAATTTGAACTACAGGTAGAGCACTGGTCTGATAGCAAGGCTATAGATGAAACAATGAAAGGTTCTAATTTAAATCCAGGAATTGAAAAGGAACTTCAGCAAGAAGGCTTAAGAAGTGTTCTAGTTGCTAGTGGAGATATAAGTACTACAGCATATCAAAAACTTAGAAATAGTGATTTTATTGAAGATACGTTGAGCGTCTTAAAAAATATCAAATACCTAGGACCATTGAGATCCTCAAATCAAAAAACTAGAGATTCAGTATTGGTTGAACAAATTCCGCTAGGTAGAGATGCAGAGTATTTTTATCAGTATTTCCATAATTGGAAGGACATAAATATTAATTGTGTTCTCCCAGAGTATCAAAATAATGAATGGGTAGTCGATTCTTCAGGTATACAAGAGGAGATAAAATTATCAGATGCTGCAAATAAATGGTTTGAGTATTTTGGAATTGCTAAGTCATTTAATACGGGTCCTGATAGTTCTGGCAATCTAATGTATGGCAATGTAGAACCCGTAGATTTAACCATACCAATGGAGGGACCATATATATCTACTAAAAATATAGGTGTTGGATTTAGCCAAATTGCTCCAATTATTGTTCTTTGCTTAACTGCTAAACCAGGAGATTTAATAATTTTAGAAGAGCCTGAATCAAACTTACACCCCGACGCACAAAGAATGCTTGGTGAGTTTTTTGTTGCTATGGAGTCATCAAACAAAAGGTTTATAATTGAGACACATTCAGATCATTTAATTAATAGATTAAGGCTAAAGGTTGCAGAGGCGGTATCTTCATCTGACAAATCCATATCATCAGATAAAGTAGGAATATATTTTGCCGAGAAAGACAATGGAGAAACGCAGTATAAGCTAGCAAAACTTGATGAAGATGGATCGTATGACATGTCTGATTATCCAAAAGGATTTTTCAATCAAGCAACAAAAGACGCTTTAAAACTAATTGCATTAAGAAATAAAAAATAAATAAAATTTGGGAAATTCTTGAACTATGTACCTGTAAAAAGGTATGGAGAAAATAAACAATGTAGAAAGACTGGTAGCAAACAACCCTATTTATTCCAAATATGAAGGGTTTTGTAATGTATGTAAAACTAGCTACTCACCAGGTGAATTAATCTCACCATTCTTCGAATATGGTAAAAACTATTGGAGACATACTGCATGCCTCCAACTTTTTTACTTAAATTTACGTTATTCAGGAACCTGTAACGATTGTGAAACACAACTCCCAGAAGGAGACCCAGCCTATTGGTCTAAGCATAATGGCATATGGTGCGTTCAATGTATTGAACCAAAGTTTCCTAAAATGGTTGTTTCTTTTTCAAGACCACTTGAAGATTATATCGAAAAAATAGTTGAAGCTAGTTAATAGAACAAAACGAAAGGAGGTTTACGAATGAATAAAAAATTAAAAGAATTTGCTGAATTAGTTGTGAAAATAGTAAAAACAATTCACAAAGACTTAGGACCAGGCTTTACTGAATCCGTATACCAAGGAGCATTAGCTATTGAGCTAAGACGACACAAAATTAATTATTTAAAAGAAATGTCTTTTGAAATTTTTTATAAAAATCAAGTAGCAGGCACAGGAAGGTTGGACTTTTTTATTAATGATTCAACACTTCCAAACGTAATCATTGAAACAAAAAGTGTAGACAAGCTGGCAGACTCAGCTCGTTCACAAATTACTTCGTACCTATTGTCAGCTACAAAGAATAATGATGAGGAGTTACAAAACACTGTATTTGGCATTTTAATTAATTGGCCTGGTGCTGTTTTAGATATTGAAAAGAACTTTGTACTAAGCAATAAAGAACCCGAAATTGAGTTTTTTCTAAGAGATGGTAAAGAGGTGAAGCAAGTTGCAGTTAGCAAATAATGTAAACACATCTACAGAAAAATATACATAAAAGGAACTGTTAAAAAAAAGAAAGGAAGACATGGAACCCATACAGATATTATCAACCGTACTTATTACCTTAGGTATTACTTTAGTTATATATTTGCTCAAAAAGTCTTCAGAATCTCCGTTTAGTACTAAAACTAATATGAAAAAACCAGTTAGACCGTCATTAATTGATCAGATGTTGTTTTATGAAAAAAATCCATTTGCTTGGAGAATTGGTTTTGCATACTCAATACTCGGTTACAACAATAATCAGATAAAAGAATTTAATGATGCACTTCAGAAAATTGTAAGTGTAGAAAAGAAAGTATTTGAGTCGTCTCCAAATACAAGACTTAAAAAAATTATAAACAGATTTTGCCAGAGCAGCTCAGTCATATCTCAAATAGATACTTACGCTGATTTATTAAGCTCACACTCAATTATTAATGAATCAAATCCTGAAGAAGGTCTAGATTACATACTTACAGTAGAGATTGAGCAATTTATAACTGAAACACTGAACTCTTTTCGTAAAGAACAGATAGACAACATGGAACATCCTACAGAGGAGCCACCTTTCTAATGAACAAAAAGAATTTAAATGTAAACGAATTTCTAAATATTAGATTAGTTCTAGATCGTTCAGGATCTATGGCTTCTTGTCGTGATATAACTATTAATTCAATTAATACTTTTATTGAAGATCACCAAAAGAAACAACTACTAGGCGCTCTAACAATTAGTTTGTTTGACAGTATCTCAATTGATATCCCTATAAGTAAAGAACCTTTAAATAAAGTTAAACCTCTCACAAATGAGTTTTTAGACCCAAGAGGAGCTACTCCATTACTTGATGCTATAGGACTTGCTATTCATGATCTTGAAAAGAACTCAATTCAAGAAGATGAAAAAAAAGTTCTAGTAATTGTTACAGATGGGCTTGAAAATGCATCAAGAGAATATAATCCTGATTCAATTCGTCAATTAATAAAAGAAAAGACTGAAAATGGCTGGCTCATCATCTATTTAGGTGCTGATCATGACGCAATCTTCCAAAGCAGAAGACTAGGTTTCGAATTTGAAAAATCTTTACATTATTCCAAAAGAGACTCAATTGATGCTTTTAAGTCGGTAACAAGAACAATTGATGATTATTCAAAAGGCACTAGATCTAAAAACATTAGATTTACACAAACAGAGAGAGATAAAAGCAATAAACAATCGCCTATGTTTTTTGAGGAGGAATAAATGAAAGAAGATAAAAATGTTGATGCAGAGCTTAATTCTAGTGACTGCGATATTGATGCGATATTCAAATTTTTTGTAGAAAAAAAACTGGAGGAGAAAAAAATAAATGAATATAGAAATCTTCCGCTTAATGAAAAATTACGCGTTTTTAAAAAACCACCTTTAAGCGAAAGGTTTATTAATAAAAATATAGTCCTTCTTGGCGACAGTATTATCGACAACAAAAGTTACGTTTCAGAAAACCAAAATAGTGTACTTGAACATTTAAACAAATTAAGTATTCACAGAGAAAAAAAATATAGATATGAAGACTTTAAATATCAGCAGCTTGCGGTAGATGGTCACACTACACAGGACCTATTAAAAAAACAGTTAAATAATGACTCATTAAAAAATGCTACAAATATTGTGCTATCAATCGGTGGGAATGATTTACTACAAAATTTACAAATATTATTTGAAAATAACTCCAGAATTTTAAATGATTCATTTGTTGGGATTCAACAGTTCATTTTCTCTCCACTCCAGGATAGGTTTGAGACCATTGTTGAAAAGCTATCTTCTCACAGGGCGAATCTCCTTTTATGCACTGTATACGAGGGTGATTTGGGAAGAAGTGATGAATATAGAGATGTACTAGATTCATC
>MDSW01209746.1_pt1 | contig 13555 bp, 15 predicted proteins | sample 811171 | NCBI WGS metagenome assembly MDSW01 (sample SAMN05326641, study PRJNA326480) | marine metagenome | isolation source: seawater | place: Atlantic Ocean: North West | collected 2012 | reverse complement strand
CTTGGACTACTATGGACTGACTACTTTGTGAATCCCTCGGCTTTTAAGTCCTTTGTGTCTACCAATTTCACCACGAGGGCATTAATGAATTCCATGAATATTTATGCTAATATTTATAATTGAACAAGTAGAATAAGTAAATTTTTTTATTTTTATCTCTCTGGTTTCTAGTCTGTATTCAGTTAAAGTATAAATGTCTAATGAAAAAAATCTTAATTTATAATTCAGGTGGGGGTTTAGGAGACTCAATACAACTATTTCCCTTATTAATAAGTTTAAAAAGTCACTTTAGAAAAGCTGATTTTTTTTATTTAGGGGCTCATGAAAATCATTTCATAGGCAAATTGAAAGAATATAATATTAAGTTAGAGACTTTGGATTTAGGTTTGAAATATTTTGGCTTTAGATGGTGGCATTTGTTATTTGTAAAAAAAAGAATTAGTAAAAAAACTTACGGAAAATTTGATTTAATAATTGATCTTCAAACCAAATTAAGAAATACATTAATTTTAAAAAAAATTCCCCATGACATGTTTTATTCAATGACCTTGAAAGGCTATTTCTCCTCAAAAAAAATTAAATCATATTCATCTAGTCATTTAGAAAATTTAAGCTTATTGATTGAAGAAGATGTTATTGAATTGGGATTTAAGGTAAATAAATTACCAAGAGAAATTCTTTCTGAGGCAAGAAAATTACTTCCAAACTCAAACTATGTAGGATTCTCAATTACGCAAGGAAATGAGTATAGAAAAAAAAGTTGGTCGATTTTTAAGTTCACAGCTTTAGCTAATAAGATACTCTCAAAAAATAAAATCCCAGTCTTTTTTATTGAAAAAGATAATATCAATTTAATTGAAAAAATTAAGAGTCAGGTGCCTTCAGCAATTTTCCCAGAATTAAATTCGAAAAAACCTTGCCCGGCTCTGGTGACTGCACTAGCTTCTAGATTAGAAATAGCTATATCAATTGATAATGGAATAATGCATATGATGTCTTTAGCAAACATACCGATGATAGTTTTGTTTGGTCCAACAAATTCAGAAAAATTCGCACCAAAAAATAAATACGTTAAAATTTTAGATAGTAAAGAAATTCATAGTACAAAAGATATAAATTCAATTGAAGTTGATGAGGTTTTATCATTAATTTAAATATTTAAAATTTTTATTTTTTTGGATTTTACAATTTTCATTAGATCTTTATATACGTTGACTAATATTTTTTTTGAAGTAGATCTTGAAACTATTGATACTCCAATTTTCCCTAATCTGAAAAAAGGATAACTTCCTATATCAACATATTTTTTATATTTTTTTTGAATTTTTTCTATTTGTTTAGAAATATTACTTTCTACTGTAAAAAGGTTTATTGTTTTACTGTGGATTTTTAAACCTTTTACTAAGTATTTTTTACTATTTTCTATCATAGAATTTAAAATAGAGGGAACACCAGGAAAAGATAAAACATTTTTTGTAATAAAGCCTGGCGCCGCACTTGATGGATTATAAATTAATTTTGCACTTTTGGGCATCTTTGCCATTTTTTTTCTTCCGTCATTAAATTTTTGCTTTCCGTAATAGTTCTCTAATATTTTGTAAGCTTCTTTATGATATCCATATTTTACATTAAAGGCCTTAGAAATAGATTGGGCAGTGATATCATCGTGTGTTGGTCCAATGCCGCCAGTGGTAAATACATAATTAAAACTTTTAGACAATAATCTAATATTATTAATTATTGTTTTTTCAACGTCAGGTATAATTCTGACCTCTGATACAGAGATTCCACATTTTTTGTTCAACCAATTAGATATAAATGCAACGTTCTTATCCTGTGTTCTACCTGATAAAATCTCATTACCAATAACTAAAATTGCTGCATTTACTTTTTTTTTTTTCTTCATAGATTGTTAACTATATATGATCTTTAAACAAACATTAATACCAGGTGTTCTTATCAAAAGATATAAGCGTTTTTTTGTTGATGTTAAAATTGGAAGTAAAATAATCACTGCGCACTGTCCTAACACTGGATCTATGATGGGTTTATTAAAAAAGGGAAGTAAAGTTTGGTTAACAAAATCTGACAATCTTAAGAGAAAACTAAAATATACATTACAGTTAATAGAAGATCAAAATTCAAAAGTTGGGGTAAATACACATTTGACAAATAAAATTGTTTTAGAAGCTTTAAATGATTCAACAATAAAAGAATTCAAAAATTTGGATGTTATTAAAAGTGAAGTAAGGTTTGGTGCAAATACAAGATTCGACTTTCTAGTTTCTAATAAAAATAAAAAATATTTTATAGAGGTAAAAAACGTAACACTCTCAAGAAAAACAGGTATTGCTGAATTTCCAGATGCAGTGACCACCAGAGGTCTTAAACATATTAAAGAATTGCTTAAAGCTTCTGATAAAGGGTATGAAATTTATTTACTTTATATAATTCAAAGAAATGATTGTAATTATTTTAAATTAGCCCAAGATATAGATCCAGATTATTGTAATTTATTAATAAAAGCTGTTAAAAAAAATCTAAATATTCTGTGCTATGATTGTAAATTTTCTACAAAAGGAATAAAACTTAACCGTAGGATAAAATTCAAAATTTAATGAGTGAAAATTATAAAGAAGCTTTTGAAAAAACAAAATTAGCTGGAGCCATTGCTGCTGGTGCGTTGGATGAAGTCTCAAAAATTGCAAGACCCGGTATTAGAACCGATGCTATAGATAATTTATGTTACGAGTATCTAAATGACCATGGCGCTTTCTCTGCTCCCCTTTTCTATAGAGGATTTCCTAAGTCTTGCTGTACATCAACTAATCATGTTGTTTGTCATGGTATACCCTCTGATAAAGTTTTAAAAGATGGGGACATAGTAAATGTAGATGTTACTGCGTTCAAAAATGGATGGCATGGGGACACTAGTAGAACTTTTGAAATTGGAGAAGTGTCTATTAAAGCAAAAAAGCTTGTTAAAACCACGTACGATGCAATGATGAAAGCTATTAAAATTGTTAAAGAAGATATTTTTTTAGGCGATATAGGTGCTGTAATACAAAATCACGTTGAAGCTGAGGGATTTTCAGTTGTACAAGATTTTTGTGGTCATGGTATTGGACAATTGTTTCATAAAGAACCAAATGTTTTACATTACGGAAAAAAAGGAACTGGAGATAAAATTAAAGCAGGAATGATCTTTACTATAGAGCCAATGATAAACCTTGGAAAATATGAAACAAGAACACTTAAAGACGGCTGGACTGCTGTTACTAAAGATAAATCTTTGTCTGCACAATTTGAACATACTATAGGTGTAACTAAAGAAGGTTGTGAAATTTTTACAATTTCAAAAAAAAAATGATTGATAGATATTCTAGAAAAGAAATAAAAAGTATTTGGGAAGATGAAAATAAATATACTATTTGGCTGAATATTGAATTGGCTGCAGCAGAGGCCATGGAAAGACTAAAAGTAATTCCAAATGGAATTTCAAAAAAAGTTAAAAAGAAAGCCAGGATTAATGTAAAAAGAATTTTACAAATTGAAGAAAAAGTAAAACATGATGTTATAGCATTCCTTACTTCTATCACCGAGAGAGTTGGAAAAGATGCTAAATATCTTCATAAAGGTATGACTTCTTCAGATGTCTTAGATACATGTTTTAATCTTCAGTTAAAACAATCTGGTGAAATTTTGTTAAAAGATATTGATCAATTGCTTGTTTCTATTAAGCGTCAAGCTTTGAGACATAAATTCACTTTATGTATTGGTAGAAGTCATGGCATACATGCTGAACCAATTACTTTTGGACTAAAAATGCTAACTTTTTATCAGGAGTTTTTAAGAAACAAAAAAAGATTAGAAAATTCAATTAAAGAAATTTCTACATGTGCAATATCGGGTGCAGTTGGGACTTTTGCTAATATAGATCCAAAAGTTGAAAGTTATGTAGCAAAAAAACTTAATCTTTATGTAGAACCAATTTCAACACAGGTTATACCTAGAGATAGACATGCCCAATTTTTTTCTACACTTGGAATTATTGCAAGCTCAATTGAGAGGTTTGCAACAGAAATTAGACATCTTCAAAGAACAGAAGTTCTTGAAGTTGAAGAATTTTTTGGAAAAAAACAGAAAGGGTCTTCAGCAATGCCACATAAGAAAAATCCGATTTTAAGTGAAAATCTTACCGGTCTAGCAAGATTGATTAGATCGAGTGTTATACCTGCACTCGAAAATGTGGCGCTATGGCACGAACGTGATATCTCTCATTCGGCAGTTGAGAGAAATATTGGCCCGGACTCCACAATTGCGTTAGATTTTGCTTTAGTGCGATTATCAAACGTTGTTAAAACTTTAAATATCTACCCAAAAAAGATGGAGAAAAATTTAGATATTACAAATGGAATTTTTTTTTCACAAAGAGTTTTGCTTGAACTGACTACAACAGGGTTAACAAGAGAAGAGGCATACAAAATTGTGCAAAAAAACGCAATGAGTGCATGGAAAGAAAACTCTTCTTTTTATAGCAAAATTATTTCAGATAAAAAGATTACTGGAAAAATACCTGTTAATAAACTTAAAAAGTTATTTGATTTTGATTATCATACGAAAAAAATTAATATAATTTTTAAACGAAGTCTGAAAAAATAATTACATGAATAAAGGTAATAAATTATACGAAGGCAAAGCAAAAATACTTTACGAAACCAAGGATAAAGATCTAGTTATTCAACATTTCAAAGATGATGCTACTGCTTTTAATAATTTAAAAAAAGCTAAAGTTGAGGGTAAAGGAGTATTGAATAATAGAATTTCTGAATATATTTTAACAAATTTAAATCAATGTGGGGTGAAGACCCATTTTATCAAACGACTTAACATGAGAGAGCAACTGATCAAAAAAGCAGAGATATTTCCTATTGAATTTGTGGTTCGAAATATAGCCACAGGTTCTTTAACAAAGAGATTGGGAATACCAGAAGGAACACATTTAAATAAACCTCTATTAGAATATTGTTATAAAAAAGACGAACTAAATGACCCATTAATTTCAAAAGAACATATTTTTTCTTTTGGCTGGGCTACTGAAAATGAAATTAGAATAATTGATAAAACAACTTTAAGAATTAATGATCTTTTATTAGGGATGTTTAGAGCTATTGGAATTAAGTTAGTAGATTTTAAAATCGAGTATGGAAAGGCTTGGAATAAAGACAATGAAACCAAAGAAATAGTTTTGGCAGATGAAATAAGTCCTGACACATGTAGATTATGGGATGCTAAGACCGAAAAAAAATTAGATAAAGATAGATTTAGGAGAGATTTAGGAAATATTATTCAAGCTTACCAAGAGGTTGCTAGAAGACTTGGGATAATGCCTGAAGAAACAAATATCAGCGAAGTTAATTTTGGAAAAACTATTCCTATAAAATTCAAAAAAAAATAAATTGAAATTTTCTGTAACAGTCACTCTTAAAAAAGATGTATTAGATCCTCAAGGAAAAGTAGTGCAAAATTCACTTATTAATTTAGGAATGTCAAATCTTAAAAATATAAGACAAGGAAAATATTTTGAAATTGATGTTGATGAAAATAACATTTCAAAAGCCGAAGATAAAATTCATGAAATGTGTAAAAAATTATTGGTAAATTTAATTATTGAGGATTATAAAATTAATAAATTATAATGAAATCATCTGTAATTGTTTTTCCTGGATCTAATTGTGATCGAGATATTGCTGTTGCACTAGAAAAAATGCAATTCAAGAATCAAATGGTTTGGCATAAAGAAACCTCTTTACCAAAAACGGACTTAATTGTAATTCCAGGGGGGTTTTCCTATGGAGACTATTTGCGATCTGGAGCAATTGCTGGGAAATCATTGATTATAGAAGAAGTAATTAAAGCAGCAAATTCTGGGTGCTTAGTTTTAGGAATTTGTAATGGCTTTCAAATACTTACTGAAACTGGATTGCTTAAAGGGACTTTGTTAAGAAATAAAAACTTAAAATTCGTAAACAAAGATGTAAATATAAAAGTTATTAATAATAAAACTAAATTTTCCTCAAAATATAAAAAGGACCAAATTATCAGAATTAACATTGCTCATAATGAAGGAAACTATTACACAGATAAAAATCACTTAGAAGATTTAAAAAAAAATAATTTAATTGCATTCAAATATTGTGATGATAACGGAGAGATTAGTGATAGCTCAAATCCTAATGGTGCTCTAGAAAATATTGCTGGAATTTATAATTCGAAGAAAAATATATTAGGCATGATGCCTCATCCGGAAAGAATGGTAGATAAAATAATTTCAAATAATGATGGGGTAAATATTTTTACCAGTTTACTAAATTAAAAAATGAAAATTACAGATAAAATTGTTGAAAAACATGGTTTAAAAAAAGAAGAATACAAAAGTATTCAAAAATTATTAAAAAGAGAGCCGAATTTATTAGAGCTTGGAATTTTTTCTGCGATGTGGAATGAGCATTGTTCTTATAAATCTTCTCGAATTCATTTAAAAAAATTACCTACTCAAGGTAAACAAGTTATTCAAGGTCCTGGAGAGAATGCTGGTGTTATAGACATAGGAGATGATGATGCAATAGTTTTCAAAATTGAAAGCCATAACCATCCCTCTTACATCGAGCCCTATCAAGGAGCGGCAACAGGTGTTGGTGGAATTTTAAGAGATGTCTTTACAATGGGTGCGAGACCTATAGCTTTATTAAATTCTTTACATTTTGGATCACCCTCTCATTTTAAAACTAAAAGTTTATTGAATGGGGTTGTTTCTGGTATAGGCGGTTATGGTAATTGTATTGGTGTTCCGACTGTAGCAGGTGAAACTAAATTTGATGATACTTATAATGAAAATATTTTAGTAAATGCTATGGCTGTCGGACATGCTAAAAAAAATAAGATATTTTATTCAAAAGCAAAAGGGATTAATAAGTCAGTCGTTTATGTTGGATCAAAAACAGGAAGAGACGGTATTCATGGTGCATCTATGGCTTCTGCAGAGTTTGATGAAAACTCAGATGAAAAAAAACCTACTGTTCAAGTAGGTGACCCTTTCACTGAAAAATTACTTTTAGAGGCATGCTTAGAGCTTATGAGAGATGATTCCATCATAGCTATTCAGGATATGGGTGCAGCAGGATTAACATCTTCGAGTGTCGAAATGGCATCTAAAGGGTCTTTAGGAATAGAACTTAAACTTGATCGAGTGCCATGCAGAGAGGAAAATATGAGTCCGTATGAAATGATGTTATCTGAAAGTCAAGAAAGAATGCTTATAATATTAGAAGATGGAAAAGAAGACCATGCTAGAGATATTTTTAAAAAATGGGATTTAGATTTCGTGGTAATTGGTAAAACAAATAATACGAAAAATTTGACTTTAAAATTTAATAATGAACTTGTAGGTGAAATTCCTATCGAGGCACTAGCCTCTAAAGCACCCATGTACAACAGAAAATTTATAAAAAAACAATTACCAAAAAAAAATTTAGATATAAAAAGTTTAAAAAAAATTAAGTTAGAGGATGCATTAATGAAAATTTTATCATCACCAAATCATTCAAATAAAAGCTGGATTACAAGTCAGTATGATCAAATGGTTATGTGTGATACTGTTCAAAAGTCTGGTTCAGACGCATCTATCATTAGAATTCATAACAAAGATAAGGCAATCGCTGTATCCGTTGATTCATCTGCTAACTATTGTAAATCTCATCCTAAATCAGGAGGAAAACAAATAGTATGCGAAAATTGGAGAAATTTAATATCAGTCGGTGCGAAGCCTCTTGCGATTACTAATTGTTTAAACTTTGGAAACCCTGAAAATAAAGAGATAATGGGTGAGTTTGCAGGGTGTCTAGAAGGTATAAAGGAAGCATGTGAATTTTTAGATTACCCAGTTGTCTCCGGTAATGTATCATTTTACAACGGGACAAATAAAAAAAATATTTATCCAACGCCAGTAATTGGTGGCGTGGGATTAATAGATAAATTATCTAATCCTTTAAATCTTAGATTTAAAAATAATAAAAGTGATGTAATTTTAATTGGTAAAACTTTTGGCCACTTAGAGCAAAGTTGCTATCTTAAAGAAAATTATTCAATAATTGATGGAAGACCTCCAGAAGTAAATCTTGTTAATGAAAAAAACAACGGAGAAACTGTTTTAAAATTAATAAAACAAGGATTAGTATTATCTGCTCATGATGTCTCAAGCGGAGGATTAATTGTAGCGTTGAGCGAAATGACTTTTGGGTCAAATTTTGGCATTAAAATTGAACAACCTAAAAAATTAAGAAATGTAAATGAATATTTTTTTGGTGAGGATCAAAGCAGATATATTTTAGAAATTAATCATAATGGTCTCAATAACGTTGAAAAAATATTGAAAAATAACAACGTTTACTTCGAGAAAATTGGAGTAACTCAAGAAAAATTTTTTGAAATTAATGGAGATTTTAAAATTGACATTAATGTCCTATATAAAATTAATAATGAATGGTATAATAAATATTAATGCCACTATCTGCAGAAAAAATAAGAGAATTAATTAAAGAGACCATTCCAGATGCCTCTATAGAAATAAAAGATTTGATGGGAGATAATAATCATTATTCTGCAGTGATAAAATCAAAATTATTTAACAATTTAAATAAAATCGAACAACATAAACTTGTTTATAAATCTCTTAAAGGTAAAATGGGTAATGAACTGCACGCGCTTTCAATCGTTACGGAAGGAAAATAATGGAAACAAAAGACAAAATTAATTTATTAATCAAAGAACATAGAATTTGTTTGTTTATGAAAGGTACGCCTGATGAACCTCAATGTGGGTTCTCAATGGCAGTTTCAAATGTGCTCAAACATTTAAATGTTAATTTTAAAGGTATAAATGTCTTAGAGGATGAAAATTTAAGACAAGGAATAAAAGATTTCAGTGATTGGCCAACAATACCACAATTGTATATTGACAAAGAGTTCGTTGGTGGATGTGATATAGTAAAAGAAATGTTTGAAAAAGGTGAATTAAAAACACTTCTTAAGAACAAAAATCTTATTTAAATTATTTTTTCAAAAAAGCAATATCAGAGTCTTTTAAATTACCTTTAAAAATATCAACTCCTTTTACAGAGTCAAAAAGATATTTTTGATCATTTTTATTAAATACAGTTGATTGAAAAAATTTTTTCTCTTTAATTTTTAGTAATAAGTCATCAGCTAAAATATCATCTATGTCTCTATTATATTTATAATAATTTGGATGTTTAAAATCTTCAATAACGTAGATTCCACCAATTTTTAAATATCCTAGGAAAAATTTTAGACTAGATAAAATATCACTTAACTTATGAGACCCATCGTCAATAATTAAATCAAAATTTTTAATTTGGTGTTTGAAAAAAATTTTACTTAAAATTTTTAAAATTTCAGATCTGTTATTTATATCTACACCATAAACTTCAATATTTTTTGAGGTAAATTTAAAATTTGAAATATTAATATCGAAACAAAAAACTTTTGAATCAGTGAAATATTTTGTGAATGCTGCTGCTGAAGATCCTGCATAAGATCCTAATTCTAAAATATTCATTTTCTTATCTTTAAAGTTAATCAACTGATTAATATAAAATTTAGAAAATCCGTGTCCTTCTCTCAAGGCTGGTTTAAAGACATCTGCTTTATCACTTCCATATTGATGGAATAATTCATCAAGACTTTTGTTTTCTGTATTGTCTTTATCTATAGAGATTTTTCTTTTTAATTTAAAAAGTAAGTTTCTTTTAAAGAGGCTAAAAAAATTCAATTATCTAGAATAATATTCGATGACTAAACTTGGTTCCATAACAACTGGGAAAGGAACCTCCGAAAATTTAGGAATTCTTACCAATTTAGCAGTTTTATTTTTATCATCTAATTGGATATATTCAGGGACTTCACGTTCTTTACTTTGTAAGGCACCATCAATGACCGTAAGTTTTTTCGATTTTTCTCTGATTTCAATTAAGTCTGAATTTTTTACAATATAAGAAGAAACGTTAACTCTTTTTTTATTAACTTTTATATGTCCGTGATTAATCATTTGTCTTGCTGAGAAAACTGTAGGGGCAAATTTTGCTCTGTATATGACTGTATCTAACCTGCTTTCTAAAAGAGCGATTAGATTTTCACTTGTATCTCCTCTTTTTGATAATGCTTTCCTGTAAATGTTTCTAAATTGCCTTTCATTAATGTTTCCGTAATATGCTTTAAGTTTTTGCTTTGCTTGAAGCTGAACTCCAAAATCTGTAGGCTTTCCTTTTTTATTCTGACCATGTTGGCCTGGGGGATATGCTCTTGTATTAAAAGGACTTTTAGGTCTTCCCCATATATTAGCTTTTAACCTTCTATCAACTTTGTGTTTAGATTTGAGTCTTTTTGTCATATTTTATTGTTGAGTGTTTATAAGATTTCAATACAGTTTGTCAATTAAGCTTTATTAATTATTTTTTAACTAATGCGCTAAAAATACTGGCTAAAATCCTCAATTCCTTATCATTTGGCTCTAGTCTATAAATTAAATTGTTAATATTAAGTATCATTGATTGTTTTTTTTCAGCGGGATGAAAAAAGTCTTTAGTTTCGAGTAATTTAATTAAGTGCTGTAAAATTGAAGAAACTTTTAGCTTCGAAGAAATTTTAATATTTTTTCCTTGTTTAGAAAATACTTTATTATTTAAAACTCTAAATATTTCATAACATAAAATTGTAACTGAATGAGATAAATTTAGAGATTTAAATTTTTTTGATGTGGGTATTTGTAAAACATAATTTGATAAGGAAATATCTTTATTAGATAATCCTGATGCCTCAGGGCCAAACATTAAACCAAAATTTATATTTTTTTTCTTTTTAAGAATATTAGAAAAATCTTTTATTGAAATATGTTTTTTATTTAAATCCCTTCTTCTGGCACTTAACGATATAATAATATCAAACTCACTAATTGCTTTTTCTGTACTTTTAAATACTTTTGTATTTTTAATAATATCGTACGCACCAACAGAGGTTACTTTAGTTTTGTGATTTGGAAACACAAATTTTGGTGCAACAATGCTCAATTTTTTAAAACCAAAATTCTTTATTGATCGGGCACTTGCACCTATATTTTCACCCAACTGAGGATTAACTAAAATAAACCCAAATTTATTTTTCATTAGAGTTAGCTGGCGCTTTTTCTTTATAAAGCTTATAATCTAAGCTATCTATTAAAGCTTTAAAGGAAGCTTCTATGATATTCGGTGAAACACCTACAGTAAACCAGCTTTTTCCTGTCTTGTCTGTACTTTCAATTAAAACTCTTGTGGTTGCTTCAGTTCCTGTATTCAAAATTCTAACTTTGTAATCAAGTAATTTTAAATCTGAAAAAAAATTATAATATTTAGTAACTTTTTTAAAATTTGATCTTATTGCATTATCTAAAGCATTTACTGGACCATTTCCCTCTCCATGGCATTCGATTTCCTTTCCATCAATTAGGAAAACTACATTAGCTTTAGTTATTATATCCTTTTCTTTAGAGACATTTACATCGTAACTTTTTACCTTGAGATAATCCGGAACCTTACCCAATAATCTGTTCGCTAGCAATTCAAATGAGGCGTCAGCGCCGTCATAGGAGTAGCCACTAAATTCTCTATCCTTTACTTCTTCTAATATCTTTTGAATTTTTTTATCTTTGGAGTCAATTTTTACACCATATTTTTCAAGCCTTGATAAAATATTTGATCTGCCAGATTGATTGGAAACAATAATATTCCTATGATTCCCGATTAATTTAGGATCTATGTGTTCGTAAGTTTTAGGATCTTTTTTGACAGCTGAGACATGCAGTCCACCTTTATGTGAAAATGCAGATGCTCCTACGTACGCCATATTTTTATTTGGTTTTCTGTTTAAAATTTCGTCTAATAACCTTGAGCATTCAGTTAAAGAGGATAGCTTTTCTTTTTTAATATTTATCTCAAATTTATCACTAAAAGATTTTTTAAGACATAAGTTTGGTATTATAGACATTAAATTTGCATTACCGCATCTCTCACCTAAACCATTTATAGTTCCTTGAATTTGTCTTACTCCGCATTCAACTGCAGCCAAAGAGTTGGCGACAGCATTTTCAGTATCGTTATGTGCATGAATACCTAAATTTTTCCCAGGAATAACTTTTGAAACTTTTGTTACAATTTCCCTAATTTCATTTGGTAAAGTACCCCCGTTGGTATCACACAAAACCACCCATCTTGCTCCATTATCATAAGCTTGTTTTAAGCAGTTTAATGCATATTCAGAATTAGCTTTATATCCATCAAAGAAATGTTCAGCATCAAATAAAAATTCTTTATTATTTTTTACAAAATGTTTTGTGGTCTCTCTAATATTTTCTAAATTTTCCTCATTTTTAATACCTAAGGCGACTTTGACATGAAAATCCCAAGACTTTCCAACAACGCAAACTGCTGGGGTATTAGCATTCATCAATTCTGCTAAACCTGGGTCGTTATCCGCACTTCTTCCAGTTTTTTTGGTCATGCCAAATGCAGTAAATAACGTGCTATGCATTTTAGGAGGTTTAGAAAAAAATTTTGTATCGGCAGGATTTGCTCCTGGCCAACCACCCTCTATATAATCAACTCCTATTTCAGATAAAACTATTGCAATTTTATTTTTATCCTCGATTGTGAAATCAACCCCTTCAGTTTGAGCACCATCTCTTAAAGTTGTGTCAAAGATATATACTTTCTCTTTATTCATTTTATCTTCCAAATTGTTTTTCCTTTTTGATCTTCTATCATTATACCTTTAGATAATAATTCCTCTCTTATTTGATCAGCAAGAGTAAAATTACCATCTATTTTAGCTTGTGTTCTCTCTTTTATTTTTTGAGTTATATAACTTTCAGTTATATTTATTTTATTCTTTTTTAAACTCTCCCACTCATTCTTGCTTTGGTTAAAAAGTCCAAGTAACCTACATGCTTGGTTAAATTTTAATTTTTTTTCCTCGTCTCCCTTGCTTGCAGCTTTATATAACTCATGTATTTTTGCAATATATCCAGGAGTATTTAAATCATCTAATAATATTTCATCAATCTCAGAGTAATTCTTTTTTTTTTCAGAATATAGACTGTACCACTTGTTAAGAGTATTTTCTTGATTGCTCAAAAGTTTATCATTCCAATCTAGTGGTTGACTGTAATGAGCGCTTAAAAGAGCTAATCTTACTACTTGACCAGAATATTTATTAACTGCATCTGATATTGTTATTATATTGCCGATAGATTTTGACATTTTTTCTTTATTGATAGTTACAAATCCGTTGTGAACCCAATAATTTGCAAAATTTTTTGTGTTATTATTGCTGCAGGATTGAGCAATCTCATTTTCATGATGAGGAAATATTAAATCAAGGCCGCCACCATGTATATCAAAGTTTTTACCTAAATATTTTTCACTCATAACTGAACATTCTAAATG
>MDSW01109638.1_pt1 | contig 13555 bp, 13 predicted proteins | sample 811171 | NCBI WGS metagenome assembly MDSW01 (sample SAMN05326641, study PRJNA326480) | marine metagenome | isolation source: seawater | place: Atlantic Ocean: North West | collected 2012 | reverse complement strand
TTTACAGCAGATGGAGATGGAGAAAAATATGGGCTTACACAAGTTTCGGTGCCACTTGGATTAGGTTTTAAAATTGCAGTAAGCAACTCATTTAATATTATATTAGAATATGGAACAAGAAAAACATTTTCTGATTACCTAGATGATGTAAGTACAACTTTTATTGGTGATCAAATTACTGCAGGAGCAAGCCAAGAAACCATTGAAATGTCAGACCCTATTGGAGTTTTAGACCCTACTAGAGCTCATAGCAAAGGAGATCAAAGAGGTGACCCTGGGAAACAAGACTGGTACTCATTTGCTGGTGTCACTTTATCATTTAAGCTTAATACTAATACTAAAGGTTGTGATTATCAATAGAGGCATCTTAAATGACGGAAATAGATCAAAATAATTTACCTAAACACATTGCTATTACCATGGATGGGAATGGCAGATGGGCAAAGCAAAAGGGGAAGCTGAGGGTTTTTGGGCATCAAAATGGGATAAAAGCTGTCAGAGATACTGTTGAGGCTGCTGCTGAGATTGGAATTAAATTCTTAACTCTTTATGCCTTCTCAACTGAAAACTGGAACAGACCAAAGAAAGAAGTCACTGCTCTAATGAGCCTTCTTATTTCTGCAATAAATAAAGAAACTAAAACTTTAATAAAAAATAATATAAAACTAAATACTATTGGTGACATTGATAGTCTTCCTCCAAAAGCAAAAAAAGAACTGAAAGAAGCAATAAATAAAACAAAAAATAATACGCGAATGACTTTAATCCTGGCTCTTAGTTATAGCGGGAGATGGGAAATATTAAATGCTGCAAGAAATCTAATTCATGAAAATATTGACCCTAAGAAATTAACTGAACAAAAATTTCGACAATATCTTACAACAAAAAACGTTCCTGATCCAGAGTTATTAATTAGAACAAGTGGAGAATTCAGGATAAGCAATTTTCTCTTATGGCAAATTGCATATTCTGAATTATATTTTACAGACACATTATGGCCAGATTTCAGTAAAAATAATTTAAAAGATGCTATCTTAGACTTCCAAAATAGAGAAAGACGATTTGGCAAAACAACTGAACAATTACAATATTAAAATTGTGAAAAAAATACTATTACTTATACTAAGCATTATCTCACTTTCTATTGAGGCCCAAAATGAAGCGCCATTAGACTATTCTCAACCTAAAAATTATGAGATTGGAGGAATAATTTTAGATGGCGCAAAAAATCTAAACGATAATGCACTTATATCTATTTCTGGCCTGTCAGTAGGAGAGTCAATTGAAATTCCTGGCAGTAAGATTACATCAGCTATTAAAAATCTTTGGAAGCAAGGATTGTTTTCAGATGTTGATATATCCATTGAGAAAATAATAGAAAACACAATTTTCCTAAAAATTAAAGTTGTAGAATATCCTCGGCTCTCAAAATTTAAGTTTAAAGGGGAAAAAGTAAGTAAGTCAGATGTCTCAAGCTTAAAAGAGAATTTAAAATTAATGCGAGGCAAAGTGCTAACAGAAAACCTGCTAAAAAACAGTATAAATATTATAAAAAAATATTATAAAAATAAAGGGTTTTATACAGTCAAGGTTGGATATCTTACTACTATTGATACTTCAACAGCAAATTCTAAGAACTTAATCTTTAATATTGATAAAGGGAAGAAAGTAAAAGTAAAGGAAATCATTATTAAAGGGAGACAGCTCTCAAAAAACTCTAAAAAGACTATTCGTAATAGAAAAGATAGTACATATGCAATAAGTGATTACAAAATCAAAAAGAGAATGAAAGAAACAAAAGAAAAAAACTTTTGGCGATTTTGGAAAGCTTCAAAATTTATTAGCCAGAACTACGAGGATGATAAAAAAAATATTATTACAGAATATAATAACCTGGGATATCGAGATGCTCAAATTAAGCATGATACTATTTATATGAATAGCAATAAACTACTAACAGTTGAGATTACTATAGATGAAGGTGAAACATATAATTTTGGAGAAATGACTTTTACAGGAAACACTATCTATCCTGAAAAAGAGTTGTCAGCAAAATTAGGAATAAAAAAAGGCGACGTGTTTAATCAATCGATTTTAGATGCCCGTTTATTTGGGGGGAATAATGATGTAAGCTCCCTTTATCTTGACGAAGGATATCTATTCTTTAATGCTACTCCTGTAGAGAAAGCTATTACTAATAATAATATTGATCTTGAAATCAGAATCTATGAAGGAGAACAAGCAAGATTAAATAAAGTAATGGTTAAAGGGAACTCAAAAACAAATGACCATGTTATTATGCGTGAATTAAAAACACGTCCTGGTGATTTATTTAAGCGAAAAGATATCATGCGATCTCAACGAGAATTAGCCCAAATGCAATACTTTGATCCTGAAAAGTTTGATGTAAAAGTAGTTCCTGATCCACAAAGAAACGAAGTAGATATAACATACATTGTTGAAGAAAAATCATCTGACCAAATACAAGTGCAAGGAGGCTGGGGAGCTGGAAGAATAGTAGGTTCTTTAGGTCTAACATTTAATAATTTTTCAACAAAAAATATATTTAAAAAAGATAAGTGGACTCCTCTTCCTTCTGGAGATGGACAAAGACTGTCTCTAAGTGCTTCTTCAAATGGTATCTATTATCAAAATTACCGGATGTCATTTACTGAGCCTTGGCTAGGAGGGAAAAAACCTACTTCATTGACAGTATCTCTTTCAAAATCAATCTCTTCAAATGGACAAGAAGGGGATCAAAGAGAGGCTGTAGAAATATCTAGTATTTCAATTGGTCTAGGTCAAAGGTTAAAATACCCTGATGATTACTTTACATTATACAATGGTATTACATTGCAACAATATAAATTAGTTAATTCACAAGCATTCTTTTCTTTTGAAAATGGGTTCTCTAATAATATTAGCTATACAATTTCACTAGGAAGAAACTCTTTAGATCAACTAATTTTTCCAAGAAAAGGATCTCGATTTTCTCTAAGCGTAAAATTAACCCCCCCATATTCCCTATTCCAAGATATTGATGATTATACATCAATATCTGATCAGGAAAAATACGAATTTATCGAGTATTATAAATGGAATTTTAAATCTTCTTGGTTCTCAGCATTTACTGATAAATTAATCCTAAATACGAGAATTGAAATGGGTCTTCTAGGGGCTTATAATGAAGAATTAGGCATTGCCCCTTTTGAAAGATTCTATGTGGGAGGTGATGGAATGAGTGGAATGGGGTATCAATTTGATGGAAGAGAGTTGATTTCTCTAAGAGGATATGGGAATAATACTGTCTCTCCAATGACGGGTGGAACTGTATATAATAAATATACAACTGAACTTAGATATGCAATAAGTCTAAATCCAGGATCTACAGTCTATATTTTGGGATTCCTAGAGGCAGGAAATGCTTGGGGAAGTGTCGATGATATTAATCCATTTGGGGTCAAACGTTCTGCAGGATTTGGGGTAAGAATGATGCTGCCAATGATTGGTATGATGGGACTAGATTATGGATGGGGTCTTGATGAAATTCCTAATCAACCAGGAGCAAATGGAGGTCAATTCCATTTCTCAATCGGTCAACAATTTTAATTACATTTGCCAAGCAAAATAATAGCTATGAAAAAATATTTATTACTCTTTTTAATTTGCATCTATTCTTCAACTGCAAAAGGACAAAAATTTGCGTATGTTGATACTGACTATATATTAAATAAGATTCCAGAATTTCAACAAGCACAAGACAAACTAGATATCTTGTCTGCTGATTGGCAAAAAGAAATTGAAAATAAATATGCGGATGTTGAAAAAATGTACAGAGCATATCAACAAGAAAAAGTGTTACTCACAGATGAAATGATAAAAAAAAGAGAAGAGGCCATTATCACTCAAGAAAATAATGCTAAAAAATTACAAAAAAAATATTTCGGACCAAAAGGCTCGCTCTACATAAAAAGACAAGAACTAATAAAACCTCTACAAGATAAAATTTATGCTGCTATTGAGCAGTTGGCTAATCAAAATAAATATCAAATTATATTTGACAGCTCTAGTGAATTAATTATGCTTTATAAAAATCAAAACCTTGACAAAAGTGATAATATCCTAGAAATACTAGGATACTAATTTAGCAAACAAATAATAACCAATAATATCTAATTACCATGAATAAAATTACATTACTATTAATCTTTAGCTTCCTAACTTTAGGTTCAATTGCACAAAACAAATTTGGCCATCTTGACTCTCAGGAATTATTACTATTAATGCCTGAAAGAAAATCAGCAGAAACTGAATTATCTGATTTTGCAAAAAGCTTAGATGCACAATTAGCATCAATGGCAGCTGAATATCAAAACATTGTACAAGAATACCAATCAAATGAAGCAACGTATACTGACTTGGTAAAAAAAGATAAGATTGCAGAAGTAACAGCTTTAGAGCAACGGATTCAAACATTTCAACAAAATGCACAACAATCATTACAAGCAAAAGAAAAAGATTTGTTAGAGCCTATATTAAGAAAGATCGAGACCGCTATTGAGGATGTTGCAAAAGAAGGAAAATACACTTATATATTTAATAAAAGTGGCGGAACAATCCTTTATGCAAAGGACAGTGAAAATGTAATCGGACTTGTTAAAAAGAAATTAGGATTATAAACTAACAAATTGAATCTCCTTTGTTAGATATATTTTAGCAAATGCAAAATACTCCTATTGGCATATTTGACTCTGGAATTGGTGGTCTTACCATAGCTCATGCCTTAAAAAAGAGATTACCAAATGAAAGCATTATCTATTTTGGAGACACTAAACATTTGCCATATGGAGAAAAATCTAAAAGCGCTATTCAAAACTTTAGCAAAGCGATTACACAATTCTTATTAGAAAAAAACTGTAAAACCATAATTATTGCTTGTAATAGTGCTTCTTCTGTAGCCTATGATTCTGTCAAAGAAATAGCTAGAAAAACTCCTGTTTTTAATGCAATAAAACCTGTTGTCATGGAAGTTGTAAGAGAATGTGCAAAATATAATATCGGTGTAATTGGAACAAAAGCTACTATAGCCTCTAATATTTATGAAAAAGAAATAGCTACACTGTGTCCTTTAGCAAAAGTATATTCATTAGCTACTCCTCTTTTAGCTCCAATGATTGAAGAGGGATTTATTAATGAAGATATTAGTAATACTATTATTAAAAATTACCTGTCAAATAAAAAATTAAGCTCTATTGATCATCTAATATTAGCTTGCACTCATTACCCTTTAATTTATCAAGAGATTAAACATTATTATAACGAAAAAACTGTGTCTGTAATTGATTCAGCTAATATCGTAGCAGAACATATTGCAAAAGAACTAAAGATAAAAAATCTATTAACTAATATAAATCTGCCTGAATATCACTTTTATGTTTCTAACTATACAGATTCTTTCGAGAAAAGTGCTAAATTCTTTTTCAAAGAAGACCTAACACTTAAAGAAGTGTCCCTTTAATTTATTTTGAAAACCATGAAGAATATAGCACATAATTATTAGAGAGTTTTTCTGTTAATTTAGCAATATCACATTGATTCATTTTTTTCACTCTTTTAGCTGGTACTCCCGCATAAATAGATCCTGAACTGACATGTGTCCCTTCTAAAACTACAGCTCCAGCAGCAATAATACTATTTTCATCTATTACTGAACCATCCATTACGACAGCTCCCATCCCCACAAGAACATTATCTCTTATAGTACATCCATGCACTAGAGCATTATGCCCAATAGAAACATTATTACCTATAATAGTTTTTGCTTTCTGATAAGTACAATGAATTACTGCCCCATCTTGAACATTTACTTTATGCCCTATTTGAATAGAGTTGACATCTCCTCTTACTACCGCTGAGAACCAAACACTACAATCATCTCCAAATTTAACTTCTCCTACAATAGTTGCATTGTCTGCAAGATATATGTTCTTTCCAAATATTGGATTCTTACCTTTTACACTTTTTATTAATGCCATATTTTTTTAGTTTGTATTTTTGCCAAAAATAAACATTATGAATTATAGTATCTATGCAGAAAGTACGCCAAACCCAGAAGTAATGAAATTTGTATCAAATCGTATGCTTGTAGATAAAAGCATTGAAATTGAGAAGCAAGAAGATGCTAAAGATATTTCTATTGCTAATGCTTTATTTAAATTCCCTTTTGTAAAAAGCATATATCTAAGCTCGAATTTCATCTCTATAACAAAAGTTGAACACGTAGATTGGGATGTGATTGCAATGCAATTAAGAACTTTTATTACAGATTTTTTAAATGAACAAGGGCTGATTAATTACACTGAAAATATAATACTTGAAGAGCAGGTAGTTGATTCAAACACTCCGATAGATTCTGAAGAAAAAACAACTACTACAAATAAAGAGGGAGAAATAATCTCATTATTAAAAGAGTATATCAGTCCTGCTGTTGAAGCAGATGGAGGGGCTATTACTTTTCATTCCTATATAGGCGACATTGTGACCGTTAATTTAAAAGGAGCTTGTAGCGGATGCCCTTCTTCTACTAGTACATTAAAAGGAGGTATTGAAAATTTACTCAAGCAAAAAATTGATCCAAATATTACCGTAAAAGCGAATGAAAAATAAACTTATTATTATATTCTGCTTTTTAGTATTTAAAGCAGAATCTCAAAACAATCGAGCTACATTTGGACTACAATACAAACCAATAATTCCATCTTCCTATTTTAATGCAGTTGAACAAGTTTCAGGAGCTAACATATTATCCTTAAATACAAAATATAGCAACTCATTTGGAATGGTTATTCGATATAAAATAAATAAAACCTTCTCAATAGAAGGGGGAATAAATTATATTCAAAGAAACTTTATCCTAGGATATAGTCTTGAATCTACAGGCAACTTGCAGGGAGACCCATTAATTCCTTGGTCTGGTGACCAAACAAAGTTTAATCTACGTTCATATGAACTGCCTATCCAAGTCCTAACTTATGTGCGTGCTTCTAAAAATTGGTATCTAAATATTGCTTTTGGAATATCGCATAATACATTAGCTTCTGATGTCTTCTCTGAATTTGAAAAACAATCAGCATTTCAAAATACTTATAGAAGGCCTGGAGGTTATCAAGCTTTATTAGCAAATATAGGAATGGAATTTAGAGATGATAAAACAGGGCATTATTATATTGGAGCAAGCTTACATAGGCCCTGGGAACCAATAGCCAAAGTCTATCCAGAACCTTCGGGAGATATGGATATGTTTTGGGAAAATGAAGAAATAATATTTGATATAATTGGTAATTTTATCACACTCGATATACGATACTTCTTTGTGAAATAATCTATTAGTCTAGCTTTATTATGCGTGTAATTTTGATTTTTTTGCTAGTAACTGTTCATTCGTTTCAATATTTTCCTCATCATCAATACAGCAATCTACAGGACATACAGCAGCACATTGCGGCTCTTCATGAAAACCTATACATTCTGTACATTTGTCAGTAGCTATATAAAAAAATTCATCGGAAAAAGGATCTCTTTCTTTTTCATCACTCATCGTTGTACCGTCAGAAAACCTCCACGCTTCTTCCGGAGGGTAAATTGCATTATTAGGGCATTCAGGCTCGCAAGCCTCGCAATTAATACAATCATCTGTTATTTTAATAGCCATGATGCAAAATTACTATTTTTTATGATATTTTCCGACAAGAAAATTGTTGTTATAAAAACTGTTTTGTTAAGATCTAAGTTTGTATTTTTGATTTTAAATATTTAGTAATGATTAAAACAGATATTCTAATAATTGGGGCCGGTCCTACTGGTCTATTTACAGTATTTGAAGCCGGCCTGCTAAAGTTAAAATGTCATTTAATTGATGTTCTTCCTCAGCCAGGCGGACAATGCTCAGAAATATATCCTAAAAAACCAATATATGATATTCCTGGTTTTCCTGAAATCCTAGCTGGAGATTTAACTAAAAATTTATTAGAACAATGTAAACAATTTAAACCAGGATTTACATTGGGGGAGAGAGCAGAAGAAATATCAAGAGATAAAGAAGGTAATTTTATAGTAATAACAAATAAAGGCACAAAGCATCAAGCTCCTGTTTTAGCAATTGCTGGTGGTCTTGGGAGTTTTGAGCCAAGGAAACCAATATTAGAAAATATAGATTTTTATGAAGGGAGAGGTATTGAATATATGATAAAAGATCCTGAAATATATAGAGGAAAGAAAGTTGTTATTGCAGGAGGAGGAGATTCGGCTCTAGATTGGAGTATATTTCTAGCAAATATAGATGCAGAGGTAACTCTAGTGCATAGGCGAAATGAATTTAGAGGAGCATTAGACTCTGTAGAAAAGGTTAAAGAATTAAAAGCGAAAAATAAAATTCAAATCATAACACCTGCGGAAATAACAGAACTTAAAGGAAAAACTAAATTAGAGAGTCTTATTATTACAAGAAATGAGATTAAAACCGAATACGAGCTTGATTATTTTATCCCTCTTTTCGGACTTTCTCCTAGATTAGGACCCATAGCTAACTGGGGCTTAGAGGTTGAGAAAAATGCTATTAAAGTGGACACATTCGATTATCAGACTAATATAAAAGGAATATTTGCAATCGGAGATATAAATACATATCCTGGAAAATTAAAACTTATATTATGTGGATTCCATGAAGCCACATTAATGTGTCAATCAGCATATCAGATTATCCATCCTGGGAAGAAAAATATCTTTCGATATACTACTGTAAGCGGAGTAGATGGATTCGACGGCTCAAGAAAAGAGGCAAAGAAACCAGTTGTCCAAGCTTTAAACAATTAAATATGTCTGATATTAATCTCATCATTAAAGATAGAGATGGAGAGGTGCATAAGGTTATTGCTCCTACTGATATTGCAATGAATATAATGGAAGTTATACGGTCATATGAATTAGTCCCTGAAGGAACAATAGGAGTGTGTGGCGGAATTGCAATGTGCGCATCCTGCCAATGCTATATAAACTCAAAACATCCTCTACCAGATATGGAAGAAGATGAAGAAGCTATGCTTTCAGAGGCTTTTTATGTAAAAGAAAATAGTAGGTTAGCTTGTCAAATAGCGATAACAAAAGAACTGGATAATTTATCTTTTGAAATTGCTCCAGAGTAATTATGCTACATCCCTAAATATTTTTGAACATCCCCATTCATCAAATAGTCTTTCGGATTCTCTAAACATTCCTTAACTCTGACTAAAAAACCAACTGACTCTCTTCCGTCAATCACCCTATGATCATAAGAAAGCGCTAAATACATAATAGGCCTTACCTTTATTTCTCCATCAACTACTACTGGTCGTTCTATAATATTATGCATACCTAAAATAGCTGATTGCGGAGGATTAATAATTGGTGTAGATAACATTGACCCAAACACACCCCCATTAGTAATAGTAAAAGTCCCTCCTTGCATTTCATTAATTGTAATCTTCCCTTCTCTTGCTTTCATTGCTAACCTCTTAATCTCTAACTCTACTTGATGAAAATTCATCAATTCTGCATTCCTTAATACTGGGACCATTAATCCTTTAGGGGCACTTACAGCAATACCTACATCAGCATAATTATGATGAATTACTTCATCTCCATCAATCATCGCATTAACATCCTTAAAATCATCTAAGGCAGTAGTAACTGCTTTAGTAAAAAATGACATAAACCCAAGACTAACATCATACTTTTTTTTAAACTCTTCTTTAAAATCATTTCGAATTTTAAAAATCTCTGTCATATCTACCTCATTAAATGTAGTTAGCATTGCTGTTTCATTCTTAACAGAAACTAACCGGCTAGCAATTTTTCTTCTTAATGAAGATATTTTCTTTTTTGAAGATCTTCTCTTAGGATTATTCAACATAGTGCCAAGAGTCCCTTCAACATCACTTTTTGTTATTTTTCCTAATTGACCAGTACCTTTAACATCTTCTAAGGGGATGTCATTTGAATGAATCATTACAGATGCTAATGGTGTTGTTTTTATACTTTCGATAGTCGCTTTTCTTGAGTGAGATTCAATGTTTGCCTCTGGTTTCTTATCCTTCTTTTTTGACTCTCCTTTTACTGAAGTATCAATAATACATACTATATCCCCTACAGCGACAACTTCTCCAGCTTCAACTAAAATTTTAATAACTCCATTATCTTCTGCGGGAAGCTCTAATGTTGCTTTATCAGAATCTATTTCTGCAATAGTTTGATCTTTCTCTACATAATCACCGTCTTCTACTGTCCACTCAGCAATCTCTACCTCTGATATAGATTCGCCTGGACTTGGGATTTTCATTTCTAATAACATTACTTTTTATTTAAACACTTTATTAATTAATTTATTCTGTTCTAATATAGAACTTTTGCTTGAACCTGTTGCAGTAGCTGCTGAAGCCTCTCTAGAAACTAACTTGATATTATATTCTCTTAACTCAGCTAAAATAAAACTCCACGCCCCCATATTCTCTGGCTCTTCTTGAACCCATAACAACTCCTTTGAATTATATTTTTTAACAATCTTCTCAATTTTATTTTTATCTAAAGGAAATAATTGTTCTAAACGAATTAATATAATATTTATACTCTTTACTTCTTCTCTTCTTTCAAGCAATTCATAATATATTTTCCCGCTACAAAATACTAGTTTATCTACATGAGAAAAAGTCATTTTATCATCTATAATACCTTCAAATTTCCCTTTTGAAAAGTGAGAAATAGGAGATTTACATTTAGGATGTCTTAATAAACTTTTTGGAGTGAACACAACTAATGGTTTTCTAAAATCTCTTTTCAATTGTCTTCTTAAAACATGATAGAAATTTGCTGGAGTAGTACAATTAACAATCTGCATATTATATTTAGCACATAATTGTAAATATCTTTCTATTCTAGCAGAAGAATGTTCTGCTCCTTGTCCCTCATACCCATGAGGTAACAATATAACTAGCCCACTCATAACTTTCCATTTGTCCTCTCCACAGGAAATAAATTGATCTATTATTATCTGTGCTCCATTAGAAAAATCTCCAAACTGAGCCTCCCATATAGTTAAAGAATTTGGTCTTGTTATAGAATATCCATAATCAAAACCTAATACTCCATATTCAGAAAGCAACGAATTATATGCATAAAACTCTGCTTTTTTACTAATAGTATTCAAAGGGCAAACTTCTTCTTCAGACTGTTCTACTTTTAAAATAGCATGTCTATGAGAGAAAGTCCCTCTTTCTACATCTTGACCGCTCAATCTTATATCATGCCCTTCTTCTAATAAAGATGCATATGCTAATAACTCCCCCATCGACCAATCTAAAGAGTCTGATTTTTCTATCATCTTCTTTCTTTCAGCAAGCAACTTTCTTGTCTTCTTAAAAAGCTTATCTTCATAAGGCACTTGATACAAATGCTTTGCTAATTTCTTTAACTTATCCTCAGACATATTTGTATCAGAAGAGCCTCTAAAATCATCAGAAAAGGTTCTTTTAATTTTACTCCATTCTTCTTTCATAAAACGAGTAATCTTTGCTTTCTTGATTTCTTTTGCTTCATCAAATCTATTTTGTAATAATGCTTGGAAATCTTTCTCTAATTCTTTTGCTATCTCGGCTTCTACTACTCCTTCATTCATCAATTTCTCTTTGTAAATCTCTCTAGGATTCTTATGTTTTGAAATAGCTTCGTATAATTTAGGTTGTGTAAATCTTGGTTCATCCCCTTCATTATGGCCATATTTTCTATAGCATAATAAATCAATAAATATATCTTTATGGTATTTCTGTCTGTATTCAACTGCTAATTGTAACGCATGAACAACAGCTTCAACATCATCGCCATTAACATGTAATACAGGCGATAATGTAACTTTTGCGATATCAGTACAATAAGTGCTAGACCTTCCGTCTAAATAATTTGTAGTAAAACCAACCTGATTATTAATAGCAATATGAATTGTCCCTCCTGTTTTATAGCCATCTAAATTAGCCATCTGTACAACTTCATAAACAACTCCTTGGCCAGCCAGTGCAGCATCTCCATGTAATAAAATTGGGAGAATCTTTCCTTCATCCATATTATCTTTTCTGTCTATCTTAGCTCTAGTAATACCTTCAACTATAGGGTTCACAGCTTCTAAATGAGAAGGATTTGGAGTTAAATTCAGTCTAACCTCATTACCACTACTACATTTCTGAATCGAAGTAAACCCAAGATGATATTTTACATCTCCTGATATTCGATTATCTTCATATGATTTTCCTTCAAATTCTGAAAAAATCTCTTTGTACGTTTTATTAAAGATGTTTGCTAAAACATTCAGCCTACCTCTATGGGCCATCCCCATTACAAATTCCTCAACTCCTAATACAGAAGCATGTTCTACTAAAGCGTCTAATGCCGGAATTAATGATTCTGCTCCTTCTAATGAAAATCTTTTCTGACCTACAAACTTCTTATGCAAAAAATTCTCAAAAGCAACTGCCTGATTTAACTTATGTAAAATATGCTTCTTTTGCTCAGCTTGAAAATTTGGTGTGTTAGAATTTTGATGTAATCTATTCTTAATCCAATCAATCTCTTTAGGGTCTCTAATATACATATACTCAATACCTATAGACTGACAGTATACTTTTTCTAAATGAGATATAATCGATGAAAGTTTTGAAGGTCCAATTCCAACTTCTTTTCCAGCCTGAAATTCTATATCTAAATCTGCCTCTGCTAATCCAAAATTGCTGTATTCTAATGTTGGTGTATATCTTCTTCTTTCTCTTACTGGATTCGTTTTAGTAAATAAATGCCCACTTTTTCGGTAGGCATCTATTAAATTAATGACCTTGAATTCTTTCTGAAATAATTGAGGGATGTCATCTTCAGAATATGTCGCCTTTGCAAAATCAAAGCCTTGAAAGAAGTTGCTCCATTCTTCTTCTATACTGTTAGGGTCTTGCAAATATTTCTCATACATCTGCTCAACCATTCCTGCATGTAGTGTTCCTAAAAAGGAAAATTTATCCATTATTTATTGATAAAATCTAAATACAAAACTATCTATTTTTATTTATATAGTGAATAAAATAATCTTGATTTTCAATATTTCTTATTATGAATATACTATTACTAAAATACTCATATGCATAACAAAGACTCTTTTAAGAAATTCTATCCATCAATGTTCTAGAAAATTGAATTAATGGGGTTTTGTTTTTAGATTCTATAGCATCTAAATGTTTTAGTGCTCTAATATAATATGAATGCATCATGCCTGTTGTATGTTTAGGGATATTAAATTGCTGAAATATTTTCTTAACTGTTTTAATTTTAGCTTCAGAGGAGTCTGTTTCTAAGAATAAACTCTTCAGATTTTTCTTGCTTTCAATATCAGCTAATTCCATAGCTTTCAAATACAAAAATGTTTTCTTATTAGCTATAATGTCCCCTCCTAATTTCTTACCAAATAAATCAGGACTTCCAAATGTATCTA
>MDSW01195662.1_pt1 | contig 13556 bp, 13 predicted proteins | sample 811171 | NCBI WGS metagenome assembly MDSW01 (sample SAMN05326641, study PRJNA326480) | marine metagenome | isolation source: seawater | place: Atlantic Ocean: North West | collected 2012 | reverse complement strand
GAAAAAATATTTTAAAAATACCGTTTAAGTAAGCATTAAGATGTACAAAAATCTTTCTTAACATGATCAATATCTATTTAACAATTTTTTAATAACAAATTTTGGAAGCATAAATATTATTAATAATTTCATTTTTTTTAAATTATTTTTCACTCTAAAAATTTGAAAAAAATTTTTAATTTTTTTTTCAGTGGTTATATCTCTAAATAAGTTGATATAAAAAACATTATCTTCAATGGTTCTTTTTTTTGATAAAAATTTTTGATTATCAAAATTAATTTTCTTGTACCATATATTAAACTCATCAACGTACTCATTTCTATTATTTAATGAGTAATTATTACCATGAAATGAGCAATTAACTGATGGAATATTATTTGAATAACATTCAAATTTTGAAGCAATTTTCAAAATTAAATCAAAGTCACCGATAATATTATAATTATTATCAAATTTATATAAACCAGATTTTACAAGTATTTTTTTTCTTAAAATTACTGAACTAATTTTTACTGAATAATCATTTATCAATTCCTCAAATATGTTATTTTTTGGTAATTTATTTCTGTGCAAAACAAATTTTTGTTTTTTTTCATAATAGTTAAATGCATTAGAAAAATAGAAAGCTAACTTTTCATCTTCAAAGAAAGGTAATGCATTTTCTAAATGTGTAGGCTCCCACCAATCATCGCAATCTAAAAATGCTATATAATCTCCTGTTACATTTTGTAGAGCTTCATTTCTAGCCTCATATAATTTCATAAAATATGAACTTGAAAAATAATTAAATCTTATTTCTTTAAATTTTTCATATATCAATTTTGAGGAATCGTTAGATTTATTATCAAAGAAAATTAATTCCCAATTTTTAAAAGATTGATTGATAATACTTTTTAAACATCTAGATAAATATTTTTCACCATTATGACAATTTACAATAATAGATATTTTAAATTCTTTTTTCATAAAACTTTATTGTTTTATTTAAACCTTCACTTAATTTAGTTTTTGGTTTCCATTTCAAAATTTTTTTGGCTTTTTGATAATTTGAATAAAGTTTTAAAGGTTCATCAGGTCTTAAACTAATTTTACCAAAAATAGGTTGTCCTCGTTTTATTTTTTTACAAATCTGATTAATTATAATTTTTATTTTTACGGGTAATCCTGAACAAATATTTATAATATGACCATTAGATTTTTTATTTCTTAAACACTTCATAATTGAATTAATAGCATCATCAATATATAAAAAATCTCTAAATTGATTACCCGAAGAACTGTTAAATTTTTTGTTCATCAAAGAGTTTTTAATAACAAATGGAATTAAGCGATTTTCGGATTGGCCAGGTCCATAAACCAAAAAAAATCTCAATATGGTGCATGGAAAAGATTTTTGTTTATATAGTCTCAACAAATATTCGGTAGATTTAAATTTAGCTTTTCCGTAGTATGACTTTAAATAATTTTGTCTTATTTTTTTATCCTCTGTTTGTGGTGCTTTACTTTTTCCATATTCAACACTGCTACCTATTTGAATAAATTTTTCTAATCTTTTATGCTTGAAGTGGTCTGCTAGATTTTTACATCCATTATAATGAGTTTTTAAAGTTTTTATTTTTTTCGAATGATCTATGTAGCCTGCTAAATTAACAACAAAATCAAAGGTTTTGTTATTTAGTTTTTTTAACAATTCTTTTTTTTTTGATATATCGCAAAATAATTGTTTAATTTTTTTTTTTGGTTTTTTTTTTGATGAAGATAAAACTGTAACTTCAAAATTTTTTAATAGGCACTTTTTTTGTAAATACTCGCCTAAAAATCCAGTCCCACCAACTATAAGTATTTTTTTTTTCAAATTAAATTTTAAATTTTTTCTCTTTGATAATTTTATCTAATAAATCTTTATCTCTTTTTGTATCCATACATTGCCAAAAGCCTTTATGTTTAAAGGCTTTAATGTTTTTTTTTTTTGTTAGTTTTTCAAAAGGTTCTCTCTCTAAATGTGTCTTATCATTTTTAATATATTTAAAAATTTTTGGCTCAATTACAAAAAATCCTCCATTGATCCATCCTTCATCAACAGAAGATTTTTCTTTGAAATAATAAACATAATCTCCTTTAATTTTAATTGATCCAAATCTTGCGATAGGTCTAACTGCTGTCAGAGTCATAACAGATTTATTTTTTTTATGAAAATTTATTAATTTTTTGATATTGATATCGCTAACACCATCACCATAAGTCATAAGAAATGTTTCATTTTTTAAATATTTTTTTAGTCTTTTTAATCTTCCCCCAGTCATAGTGTTTTTTCCAGTCTCAATAAGATTTACTTTTACATCTTTGATTTTTTTTTTAAAAAAATTTCTAATAACATTTCCTTTATAACCAAGGGCAATATAAAATTCATTGAAACCGTATTTTTTATATAAATTTATAATTCTTAGAATTATCGGTTTTCCACCTATTTTGACCATTGGTTTAGGTACCAATTTTGTATATTCCGACAACCTAGTCCCTAATCCACCTGCAAGAATTACTACTTTCATTACTTAATTAAAGTTTTCTTTTTAAAATTTTTTCATAAAATAAAATTTGCTCTAAAGAGACATTCTCAATATCTTTTTTATTTTCATAAAATGTTTTATACCAGTTTGTTAATAAATAAATATTTTTTTCAAAAGTAAGTTTACAGGACCATTTTAATTTTTTTTTAACTTTTGTAGTTTTTAAATTTAAAATATTCGTTTCTTTATACGTTTTTTTTTTTTGATTTGTCCACTTAGCTTTATTCCAATATTTCTTAATTAAATTTAAAATGTCTTCCACAGTATTAATGTTTTTTTCATTTGGTCCAAAGTTGAATGATTCTCCATTAATTTTCTTATCTTTTTCTAATTTGATTGCTAAAATCATATATCCATATAATGCTTCAAAAACATGCTGCCAAGGCCTAGTTGATTTTTTATTTCGAATAATAATTTTTTTATTTTTACTCCATTTTTTTACAGCATCAGGTATCAGTCTATCTTTTGCCCAGTCACCACCTCCGATTACATTTCCTGCTCTTGCTGATGCAATTTTTAAATTTTTATTTTTTTTTAAAAAAGAGTTAAAATAAGCATGATACATTATTTCCATACTGGCCTTGGAAGCACTATATTGATCATAACCTCCAAGTTGGTCGGCTTCGCTATACCCCTCTTTTTTTTCTAAATTCAAATAACATTTATCACTAGTCACGATTACAGTTGTGCATTTTTTTTTATAATTTTTTAATATATTTAGTAAATTTAAGGTTCCCATTACATTTGTTTTCCAAGTTTCTTTAGGATCTTTATATGAAGTGCTAACTATTGCTTGTGCTGCTAAGTGAAATATAAAGTTTGGTTTAAAATTATTAATAACTTTTTTTAATTTTTTATCATTAATATCAAAAAAATAATTTTTGCATTTTTTTTTAATTCCAATTGCTGAAAAGTTACTTGGTGATGATACTATCTTATGCGAAACACCTACAATTTTAGCTCCATAAATATTAAGCCAATAAACTAACCATGACCCCTTGAATCCAGTGTGGCCTGTGATTAATACTCTTTTGTTTTTGAAATATTTTAGTTCTTTTAACATTGTTAGATCAATTGTCTAATAAGCTTTTTTAAGTATTTAAGTTAAATTCCAAAAATTATAAAGTCATAAATATGACATTATTTTGAAACAGTTTAAATTATCAGAGAACTTATGAAATTATATCCTAAATGGGACCAAAACCTAGTTGATGCTGTAAGAATATTGGAAAATATAAATCAAAATTACTGGGTCTGTCATGGAACTCTACTTGGAATTATAAGGGATAAAAACTTAATTCCATGGGATAATGATATTGATTTAGGGCTTTGGAAAAAAAACTTAAAAAAAGATCTTATTATCAAAACATTTATAAATAATAAATTTCAATTAAAAAAAAAATTTTTTAAAAATGATAATTTAATTACTTTTAAAAAAAAAGGTGGAAGAGATGTGGATCTAAATATTTATGAAATAACTAAAGATAATAAGTTTGCCTATCAAAGGCATTTTGCACATTCTAACGTTTTAATGAAATTTATTTATGTAATGTCAATCTCCGGACGTTATAAGGGAAGATATTATAGAATAATTAATAAATTTAGAAAATTAAAAAATATTTTTGTTAAAATAAAATCTTTTTTGATTAAAAAAAAATTATTTTATAAGGAAGCTGGCTTCAAAACATCTAAAGAACTTTTTATAAATTTGAAAAAACATAATTTTAAAGGCTTGTTAATAAATATACCAAAAAACTATAAGAAATATTTTTTTCAAATATACGGAAATTCATGGATTTACCCCCAAAAAAAATATAATTGGGAAAATAATCCAAATTCATCTTTTATAAATGAATAAAGTTATAATAGATAATTTTAAGTTAAATAAAAAGTTTGATGCAAAAAAAAGCAGTAAAATTTTAATAGAATTTACAAATACCTTTCTTAAAAATAATCATTTAAACGATAACCTTAAATGTATTTCTAAAATCACTGATATTCCATTAAATATTTTAGAGAAAGAGTGTAAACACTATCTTCAATATAATTTTAATAATAAAAAAGGCAAATATAATAAAAGATTTTTTTATCTATATTCCTTTTTCGATTTTTTTAAATTTTTATCTTTTTTTCTATGGATATTGTTTTTTTCTAAAAAAAAAAATGAAAATGAAAATGAAAATTTTGATTTAATAATTGATGATTTGGATCATCAACATAGCATTAATTCGTTTAATGAATTAACAAAATATTTCTCAAAAACTTTGATTATTACAACAATTAAAAAATACAAAAACTCAAATAATTATCTTTTCTTTGATAAATACAAGTCATTAAATATTAAATTTAATGTAGAATTTTTTTACAGCTTTTTTTGTTACTTGCCTTTTAAGATTTTGAAGTTTTCTATCAACTCTAAAAATAACTTATTTGGTATAAATTTACATATTTTAAAAATTTATTTTAAATATTCGTCTATTTTTCAAAATAAAAAAGCAAAATTTTTAGTTCAAGAAAGATATTATAGGTCAAGTAGTTTAAAAAATTTTCTTTTCAAAAAATTTGGTGGTTTAAGTGTTTCTATTACGCAAAGAGTTCTTCCGATCTATTCATCATTTGGAATGTTTGTTGATTGTGATAATTTTTTTTCATTAGGAAAAAAGTCTGCAGAAATAATTTTAAATCAAGACTCTTCTGTTGGTAGAGTAATCCCAATAGGTTCATTATCTATGTGTCAAAATTATTTTAATAATAATGAGATTAATTTAAATGAATTGGAAACATATGATCTTTTAGACTTAGAGAGTAAAATGGCGGATTTTAATGATGTCTATGATGATTTTTGGGATGATTGGTATTTAAAATTTTACTGGTTAAATAAATTATCTAAAAGTAATCCAAATTTAAAAATTGGAATTAAAATTAGACCCGAGCATGCCTCTATGATGAACAATTCTAAAATAAAGGATAACATTCAAAATTCAAATATAAAAATTATCGATGGTTCAGAATATTCTTTTAAGTTTAATACTTACCATTACGCATTTAAAGCAAAAAGCTTATGTACTTGGATATCAACTATTGGTTTTGAAATGTTAGGGCATGGAAAAAAATGTTTTTTCATAAATCCAAGTTTAAAAAATACATCTTACAAGGATTTTTCAATTTTAGATAAATTTACAATTGATAATTATGTCTCTTTTGAAAAAAATATTATAAATGAAATTAATAACTTCGATAATAAGTTTGAAGATTATGAGAAAGAGGATTATTGTTTGAAAAGTCATAATGTTTTTCAAGAGTTATCCAAAAAAATAAAGGTTTCTCAGATATATGAAAAATCATAAACATTTCTCTTTTAAGATTACCGAACAAATGGGGAAAAAATATTCAAAGAAGAGTGGTGACTTTAACCAGATTCATTTAAATGATAAAGTTGGTTATAACTCGATTTTTGGTCAAAAAATTTGCCATGGAAATTTAGTAGTTGAAAAAATTTTTAAAAGAATAAACTTTAATAAATTAAATTACAGAAACTGTACCATAAATTTTTATTCTGCTTTTTTTTATAAAAAAAAAATTTCATGTTTTTGTATACTTAGTAAGAAAAATAATATTTTCAATATTAAGATATTTCAGGAAGGTTACCTTAAATCTACCCTACAATTTGAAAATCAAATTAATGATTTTGGAGACATCAAAAAATATAGAAAAAAATCTGAATTGAAAAAAAATAAGGACGATATTTTCTTTTTACTTGAGTCAATATCTCAATTTGTTGGAATGATTTATCCAGGGAAAAAATCCTTAATACTAAATATTAAAATTTCAAAATACTCCTATTCATCTCAAAAATTTGAAAATGATAAATTATATTCTTACAAACCAAAAAAACATATTCCAATAATAAATAATATTTTATTTACAAAAAAATATCTGTTTTTTTTTCAGACTGCAGAACGACCAGACATAAATACAAAAAATAAAAAAATTAAGATTAAGTATTTAAAGAAAATTAAAAATATTCAAAACAATTGTTTAGTAATTGGCGGAAGCCAAGGTCTGGGCAAAGAGTATATAGAAATTTTAAAGAAAAATAAAAAAATTGAAATATACTCAACTTTTTTAAGAAATAAGTGTCTAACAAAACAAGACATTAATTATTTAAAATTAGATATTATGAATATAAATGAGATAAATAATATTAAAAATATTTTTTTAAAGAATTATAAAAATATGTTTGACTTATATTATTTTGCTTCTTGTAAAATAAAGTTTGAAAATAATCTTTCAAATGAAGATAAAAAATTGCAAAAATATTTTTTTTTAGATTATCCTTATTTTCTCATTAATAGTTTAAAAAATTTTAATTTTAATTTTTTTTACCCCTCTACTTCAAATATTTATGAAAATCCCAATTCCGAATATTCAAAAATAAAAAAAATTGCAGAAAGAAAGTTAAAAAAAATATGTTCTAAATATCAAATTAACTTTAAAACTTTCAGATTTCCGAAAATAAATAGCAGACAAACAGTTTCCCTTTTAGACCCTAATCCAAAAAAATTAGTAGATTATATTAATAATAATAATATAAAAATTGATCAGATTTTTTTCTGAAACTAAATGAATACAAAAAAATATAAAAAAATAACCAACCTTACTAAGAAACATAATTTTTCAAATTTTGATTTAATATCAAATTATGGATTAACTTTGGGAGATAAAAATATTTATAAAATTTTTACTGTGTTTAAAATAATTGAGAGGATTTCGAAAATTAAAGGTGACATAATAGAATTTGGGGTTTGGAGGGGAAATAATTCTTTTATGATAAAAAAAATAATTAATTTTTTGAAAATAAAAAAAAAATCTTTTTATTCGATCATTTTAAAGGTTTAAGACATTATACAAATTACAAAGATCCAAGTATTTCAAAAAAATATTATAAAAAATATTTAAGCCCAAAAAAAATAATTTTAGATTTTAAAAAATTTTTTAAATTTAAAAATTTTGAAGTTATTGATCAAAACGCTTGTGAAATAAATATCAATTTTATAAAAAATAAGCTTTCTTTTGTTTATATGGATATGGATCTTTACAACCCGACAATAAATGCATTAAATGCAATAGAACCTCTTATTTCAAAGGGTGGATGTATTTTGTTCGACCAAGGTAATAAAAAACTTTGGGATGGAGAAAAAAAAGCGATAAAAGAATTTTTAAAAGATAATAAAAAAAAATATAAATTATTTATAATAAGTAAAGAAAATCAACCAGATGTTTTACTTATAAAAAAATGAATATAATTATTAGAAGTACATCTTTTTTACTCAATGGAAATCCCTTATGGGATAAATTGTCAAAAAAGACCAAAATAAATTTTTCAAATTATAATGATCTATTTTCAAATACTAAAAAAAAAACCTATGATTTTGAAATTCTATTGATTTTTTCTCGCGATATTCTTGATCAATTTTCTATCAATCAAAAAAATCAAAAAAGTAGATTAAATAAAATTGTTAAAGCAATTGAATTAAAAGCGAAATCAAATAAAGATACAAATTATCTCATTTTTTTTTCAAGTTATTATTTTAATAACTTGTCCGAAAATATTAAAACAAATTTGAGTAATAATATCAAAAATTTATTTTCTAATAAGATCTATAAGAGTTCCAAAAATAATAGTAACATTTATTATATAGATATTGATAATTTTTTTTCTGAAATTGGATTTAATTCATGTTTTGATAACAGAAATTTTTACCATCTGAGATGTCCTTTATCCTTAATCGGATTAGAGGTTTTTATAAAAACTATAAAGAACACTATTGAAACTATTAATATTCCCAGAAAAAAAGTTTTATTATTGGATTGTGATAATACGTTGTGGGGTGGTGTTTTAGGTGAAATAGGAATGTCCAATCTAATATTAGGACAAGATGGAGTTGGTCAGGCATATAAAGATTTTCAAAAAGCAATAAAAAAAATTAAAAATTTAGGTATTGTTTTAGTGTTGTTAAGCAAAAATAATGAAAAAGATGTAAGGAATGTTTTAAGAAATCATCAAGACATGATTTTAAAAGAAAACGATATTGCAGCTTTTAAGGTTAATTGGAAAAGCAAGAGTCATAATATTTCAGAGTTAAGTAATGAATTATACCTGAACCCAGATAGTTTTGTTTTTTGGGATGATAATCCAATTGAAAGAGGGGTTGTAAAAAAAACTCATAAAAAAGTGGAAGTAATTAATCCTGATAAAAATGTAGAAAATTGGTCGAGACAATTGTTAGAATATAAACATTTTTATAAAAATAAAATTACTAAAGAAGATAAAGTTAAAACAATTCAATATCAAAAAAGAACAAAGTTTCTCAAAGAAAAGAGTAATTCTATTAATGAAAAAAATTACCTTAAAAGTATCAACTTAAAACCTGAGATAATTAGTTTAAATAAATCAAATTACTTAAGGGCTGAACAAATGTGTGGTAAAATAAATCAATTTAATTTTTCAACGAAAAGATACAATATAAACCAACTAAAAAAATTGGATTATTGTAAACTAATAAATCTTAAAGATATATATGGTGACCATGGTAGAGTTGGATTATTTGGTTTAAAGATTTTTAAAAACTTTATATTTGTAGATCTATTTTTATTAAGTTGTAGAATTTTAGGGAGATATTTGGAAAATTGGATTTATCAAGAAATAATTAAATTGCAAAAAAAACTTAAAAAATCGAGAATAATATTTGAGTTTAAACCAACAGAAAAAAATATTGTTACTGAAAATTTTATTAAAAATATAAAGTTAAAAAAAATAAAACAAAATGAATTAAAAAAATTAAAATCATTAAATAATTTTCAGATAAATAAAAAATCTGTTTATTATGAAAATGATAAATATTTTAAAAATCAAATTATAAGTATTTATGAAGATAGATAATAAAAAAATAGAGAATATTATTAAGAAAATATTTAAAATTAATAAAGTAAAAAATTTTAATAATTTAAAGATTGGATCCTTAAAAAATTGGGATTCATTAGGAAATTTTAATCTTTTACTGGAAATTGAAAAAGAATTTAAAATTAAATTTTCAAATGCAGATTTTACTTCTATCAAATCTATTAAAGAATTAAAAAAAATTTTAAAAAAATATTAGATTGAAAAATAAATTTAAAAATCTTTTTAAAAAACTTAAAATTAAAAATAATGAATATTTGATGTTGCATGCAGATACATCCTTCTTTTATCAATTTTCAGATATTGATTGTGAAAAAATAATACACATTTTTTTAAATGAATTAATAAAATACAAAAAAAATTTGAAAATATTAATACCAACATTTACTTATAGTTTTTGTCGAAAAAAAATTTTCAATATTAGAAAATCATTAAGCGAAATTGGAGATTTCAGTAACAGTTGTCTTAAAATAAAAAAGTTTACCAGATCTATGAACCCAATATTTAGCTTTAGTACTTATAATTTTAAAAATGACTTAAAACTAATTGATCATAACACGTGTTTTGGCATAAATTCAATTTTTGATTACTTTCAAAAAAAAGAAGGTAAAATAATTGTTTTAGGTACATCTTTTGAAAAATCAGTAACATTTCTTCATCATATAGAGGAACTTCATCAAGTTAACTACAGATACTATAAAGACTTTTCAGGAATAGTAATCAATAAAAAAAATGAAAAAAAAAAATTTAAAATTAAATATTTTGTTAGAAAAAAAAAGTTGAATAAGCAAATAAAAGACAGAAAGTTATCCAACTTTTATCAAAATTTTGATTGCGGCAGACATAAAGTTTTTTATATAAAAAGCAATATTTTACAAATGAAATGTTTGAATAAACTAAAAAAAAATGAACTATTTTTAGTAAGTTAATTTTTTAATAATTTCTTTTTGGTAAATAGCCTGATTATTTGGAAAATTAAATTCTTTTAGAAATGTATTAATTGCGTATTGAACATTTTTTGAATTCCACCAATTATATAAACTATCAGGATAAATTTTATTTAAATGCTTTAACAACTCTTTTACGTCATAAAACAAAATTTTATTTTTCTTTAGAAGATCATATCTTAAACTAATTTTTTTTTCAGTTATCCAGTACTCTTTGTCAATTAATAAAAAAGTTGGACCAGATAAAATACAATCAAAAAAAGTTGTCATTGGAGAAGAGCAAATAATTAAAGAAAAATTTTTGATATTTTTTTTTAATGACAGATTTTTTATAATTTTTTCTTTCTTGAGATATTTTAAAATCATTTCCTTATGAGCTGGTAAGATTGTTCTATTTGGTAGGTAGAAAAAATCATCTCTATTTTCATTCTTTAATCCTTCAGTAATATAAGCTAAGTGGTTAATTGAGTTCATTTCATCATGATGCAGTGGACCTGGATAAAACCTACATGGATATTTTCTATACTCAATTCCAACAAATAATATTTTTTTATTGGTATTTCTTTTAATACTGTGATTCAAATATTTGGTCATCCCACAAAATTTGTTTTTATTATTTTTCCAATCATAAAATTCGTCTGAGACAGTTTTTTCATAATCAAAAACAGGATTCAATTTTGAATGATTTCCCCCATGTTGAAATATTATTAATTTTGATTTGTTCTCTAATTTTCTTTGAAATGACCATAATTTAAATAACTCGTTATAAAAATGACTATGAGAAGAAATGATTATTTTGGGGTCCAAAGTAATTTTTTTTTTTAAGTTTTCAAGTTCATTTAAACTTTTAAAAAAAATAGTAGGTGCATCCTTTAGAATATTAGAGCATAAATATTTTTCAAATTTTTTTTTTAGATTTTTTGATATTAAGATATTATCAATTTTTTCTCTTCTTAGTTTAAATTTTTTTTTTAAGCTAAACCAATTAAAAGTAAAGTTACCAAAATAAGGAAGTTGTTTGAACTTGAAATTTAGTAAAATAAGATTTTTGTAAGAGAAACCCTCTTTGAGAAATAGTTTATTTTTTCTTATTAAAGGATTTACTATCAAATCTATAACTTTGTCTAAAAATGAAACTATTATCAATTTAAAATTATTATTTGGATTTCTAGAAATAAAATTTTTTTTATAAAATTTTTTATTTTCTTTAAATTCAATTTTTTTTTTAAATTCAGATTTTCTAAAATTGATAATTTTTTTTAAATGAAAAAAATTAAAAATATCATTTTCAAATGCAAGATCCATAAAATCTAAGGCATCTAGATAATCATTTATACTAGGGTCAATTTTAATATCGTTAATTACAAACTTTTTGTTTTTTTTTAATAATTTATCTATTAACATCCATCTAAAATAGATAAATTGAAGATATTGACTAACCCATAGTGAAATCATGGATTTAACTAATTTCAAAGAATATTTTTTGTTATGATAAGTATAAATATAGTGGGCTAATTTATTTTCTATGTCTGGTTTTATTTTGTTAATATAATTATAAGCTTTTGCTTTTTCTTTAAAATTCTTAAATGGTTTATTTATTATTTTTTTTTTTTCAAAATTTTTATTTGTAATCCAATCTGATAAAAAATAAGTGTTTTTATTAATTTTTTCTGGCTTATCTAAATCTGTTAATATTAAGTTATATGGTTTCACAATTTAAATTAATATTAATTTATTTTTTTTTAATATTGAGGCTATTTTTTCACATTCTTTAAAATCTAAATTTATAATTTTTGAAATTTCTTCAATAGTTTTTTGACCATCAGAATATTGTAAAAAATTTAATAAATTCATACTATGATTCTTTTGAACTTTAAAGTTAATTGAATTGTAAAGTTTATATTTTGACAAATGAGGTTCACATGTAATTCTTGATTTTGGAATTTTTAATTTAAGTATGTCCTCGATTGAAGACTTAACAATTTTAAATCCTCCAAGTAAACCTTCCTCATTTACTAAATCAAAATTATCTAGTGAGGTATGATATTCCTTATACTCTCCAAATTTTGTTCTACAAACCGTTACAAAAGGTAAATCAATTCCTGGTGAATTGAATTGTCTTTCATCTGAACCTCTTTTTAAAAATGAATATCTTTTAAATTTTATTTTTCGTTTCTTATAATTTTTCACCAAGATTTTGTCAAAAATGCTATTTTTTAATTTTGACTCTATAAAAGAATGACTTTTATTATCACCTATGCAGGAAAGATTATAACCTCCAATGATTTTATCCTTAATATGATTTAAATTTTTCGATATCCAAGTTATTGAACCGATTGTTTCAGGGATAAATATAAATCTCAGAGTTTTTTCTAATTTTTTTTTTGAAAAATGATCGATTAAAGACATGGAAACTATTGGACCAGACAACTCATTATTAGCCATTGATGGATGACACAAATATGTTGAAATCAAAATTTCTTGCTCTGATTTTCCTGGAAGGCATAATTCACCATAGTTTAAATAACCTTTGGTATTATGTGATGAAATTATTTCAACTTTAAAAAGATCATTTTTTTTGTATTGTTCAAATATTTTTTTTTTAGTTTTATGTGTACAACAAAAACCCCAATCTCTCTTATAGTAACTTGTTACATAAGGTATAGCATCAGGTTGGGCTGGAAGAGAATAAATCTTTTTTAATAAATCATCTCTTTTTAAAATACTTTTAATTGGTTTTGAATAATTTACTATGTGTAAATTACTTTTTTCGAAATCAATTATTTTTTCATTATTTTTATCTATTACGTAAGCTTTTTTAATATTCCATGCTGGTGGAATTTTCCAATCAAAAACTTTAGTCCCACTTTTTACCTTATTAATTTTAAAATTCTTATTTTTTTTTTTAATTAAAGATAAAGATTTTTCTATACCTTTGCCGGTGATACTTCGACAAAGTTTAAACATTTTCTTTTCAACATACAATTTGTGTCTTGAGATTATTTCCTTATCTAAATTTTTTTTAGATTTCAATTTTTTATTTTTTTTATAATATTTCTTAATTGATTTATAGTTAAGTAT
>MDSW01154906.1_pt1 | contig 13557 bp, 13 predicted proteins | sample 811171 | NCBI WGS metagenome assembly MDSW01 (sample SAMN05326641, study PRJNA326480) | marine metagenome | isolation source: seawater | place: Atlantic Ocean: North West | collected 2012 | reverse complement strand
CTGTAGGGCATGAAACTGACACAACACTTATTGATTTTGTATCTGACTTGAGGGCGCCAACACCTACAGCAGCTGCTGAGTTATGTACTCCAGTTAGAGAAGAGCTCAGAAATGATCTTCAAGATTATCAGAAAAAACTTTCTAACCTGATAAGATCTTATTTGGACGAAAGAAAATTCATTTTAAATATGACTTCAGATAAATTACCTACTTCATTGAAATTGTCTACTAGTCAATTGTATAAAAACTTTCAAGGCACATCATCAAGGTTAAATATAAGAATTCTTAATGAGCAACTTAGTTCGAGAAACGGCAATCTTGCCAATTTAACTAAACGATTAATTAAATCTAAAAATATATATTTTGATGTCCAAAAGGATAAAATCTTATCAGTGAATAAGTTACTAGAAAGCTTAAGCTATAAATCAATAATAAATAGGGGATATTCTGTAATTAAAAATAGTAAAGAAAAAGTTTTAAAATCAGAAAAAGATATACTGAGCGACAAGAAATTGATTATTGAAAGTAAATTTGGTATTTTAAAAACAAATTTATCATCCGAGAAAAATGAATAAAAATCTTAATGAACTGGCTGAAATCATTTTGGAGCATGGTCAATTTAAGTTTAAAAAACTTGGAGACTACGTTGAGTGTTCTATTTCAAATCAGAAAATCCCCCTAGATGAGCTAAAGTATTGGAATGTTGATTTACAAGAAGTTTATGCCTCTCCTTCTATTGCAATGAAAAGATATAAAGAAATAAATGATATTAAAGATTAAATTAGCAATCTTTTTTGTATTTATTTCATTATTTGCTCAAGCTCAAGATTTGCCTCAAGAGGTTTTGCAAGGCAGCCTTGTTATAAGTCAAGATATCAAGGTAGATCAAATTATTAAAGATGGGGAAAATATCAAATTAAGTAAAGAGGGACACTTTGTATTTGCTGTTGGACGTGACCGCATAGAACCAATAAGTATAACCAAACTAGTAAACAATGTAGTTGTATCCACAGAAGAAATAAAAATTATTAAACAAGACTACGAAATACAAAGAATTGATGGTCTTCCAGAACAAATGGTTACCCCTTTAGAAGACGACATAATTGAAAGAATTATTGCTGAAAATAAAGTTATAAAAGAAAAAAAACTAGTCAATACAGATCATACTTTCTTTATAAGTAATTTTATTATTCCAACTGAAGGAATTATTTCTGGAGTTTTTGGTAGTCAACGGATTTTAAATGGAAAAGAAAAAAGTCCACATAGAGGGTTGGATATAGCTGCTGCTGAGGGTGAGCCAGTAATTGCTACAAATGATGGGATAATTATTTTGGCAGAAGAAGATCTATATTATACTGGTGGAACAATAATGATAGAACATGGTCATGGAGTTAAATCAATTTATGCACACATGTCTAGAGTGGATGTCAAAGTTGATGATGTCGTATTTAAAAGTCAGAGGATAGGTTCTGTGGGCTCAACTGGTAGGTCTACAGGTCCACATCTTCATTGGGGAGTAATGTTACTTAATACTTATGTTGATCCAGCTTTATTGATTAAAAGTTAGCAATCAGAATTAGAAGTTTATTTAACATTTTAATAATTATTTAAGCTTCCATCTATTGTGAAACCAAAAATATTGGTCCGGGTACGCTTTAATCATTTTTTCATAAAATGAGGCAATTTTACTTGATATCAAAGAGACATTTTTTTCAGTATTATCCATGTTTAAAGTTTCAATACATTCATGGATTTCAAATTCAAAATCATTATTAGATTTTCTTGTTGGCCATGCTAAATATAATTTACATTTAGATTTAAGAGCCATTTGAGCCGGAAGTGTTGAAATATTCATTTCTTTATTAAAAAAATCTACATTTAATCCTGATGATAGCTGTTGATCCGCAAGTAATGCAATGGAATTACCTTCTTGAAAATCTTTTATAAGTGCTTTTGTTCCGTTCATGTCTTTACTTAAGCAATTTATGCTATACTTCTTTCTTAGTGATATTAAAAAATATCTTATAAATGGATTATTAGGTTCTCTTACAATTGCTGAAATTTTATCAGATTTTATTTTACAAGACATTCCGGGAATTTCCCAATTTGATGAGTGGGCAGACACAATTATGTTAGCTGAATTACCATCAAAAAAATCTTTTGAATTTTCGTTATTAATAATATTAATTCGCTTATTTAAAATTTCTTTTAGATGAGAATATTCAGCCATAATACATCCAAAATTATGCCAAATTTTTTTTAGAATTCTTCGACGCCACTCATTTTCTTTATCAGGGAAGGCGATCTTAAGGTTCTTTTCTGCAATACTATGAACTGGTAACAGAGGACCAATACTAGTAGCAATCGATGAACCAAGATGGCGAGCTAAACTTAGGGGTAAAATCTTAAAAAGTATAAAAAAATCTAAAAATAAAATAAATTCTATTGGGTATCTTATAAGAAATTTTATAAAATTATTCATCAATTAAAAATCCAAGATTTTAGTAATAAGATCATCTTTTTTATTAATTTCTATTTTGATTTCTAGATACTCAATTTGTTTTTTTAAATTGGTTGATATTCTTTTTATATCTTTCTCAGTAGTAATTGGAATTAAATTATTTTTTTCTGCAGTATTTATCAACCTTTTTATTTGCTTATCACTATACTGGTAGTGGTCAGGATATGACATTTTCTCTACAACATTATAATTATAAGTTTCTAATGTTTTAAAGAAACCTTCATTATTGCCTATCCCACTAAAAGCAAGAACATTTTTGTTTGAACCATTTCTTAAAGATACTATTTTACCATCAAATATATCTTTTTCTCGGATCTGATTTTTATATTTTTCTTTAAAATTAGTCTGATCATTACCAATTATTATTATAATATCAGATTTTTTAAGAGCCAAAGATGCAATTTCTCTGAGAGGGCCAGATGGTAACAATAAATTATTACCAAGTCCTCTTTTGCCATTAATTAAAATGATATTTTTATCTTTTTTTATTTTTTTATCTTGATATCCATCATCCAGAATAATTAAATCTGGACTTTCTTTTTTTATTATTTCTTTAATTGCGACTGATCGATTAGATGAAATGTAAGTTGTAACATGATTTGCATAAATTAATGCTTCATCACCAACTGTCAAAGAAGTATCATTTTTGAGATCTACTTTATGAGTTGATTTGATGGTTCCTTTATACCCTCTTAATAAAATAATTAGTTTAGGTTTACTCTTTATTAACTCAGGCAACAGAGATAATAATGTGGATGTTTTTCCAGTTCCTCCAATATTTATATTCCCAAAACATACAATTTGAGTACTAAATTTATTTTCTAGGGTAAAACTTTGTTTTAAGTAGAAGGCTAAGAAATATAAAAATGACAAAGGCAATAAAAGAATAGAAAAAAATTTAGAAAAAAGATTTTTATCGTACCATATCTTCTGAAATATATTTTCTAGCATTAGATTAATTTTGTTAGAGCAATTGATTAATTGCCTGTATAGAATTTTTTAGAGCTTGTTCACCTTCCTTTTTAATCCTACTAGACCCTGAGGCAGAAACAGAATTATTAGACCCTTTATATTTTTCATCAATATACATTTTTAACTGACGCTCATTATTTACAGGATAAGTTAACTTCATATGGCTTAATATTTCATAAACATCGGCAAAATTCATTATATTTGGACCGTGAATAATAGTTTTGCCTAAGAAGGCCGCTTCTATAGGATTTTGACCTCCATGATTAACCAAGCTACCACCGACAAAAATAAAATTAGCTAATTCATAAAATAGATTTAATTCACCGATTGTATCTGCAATGTAAATACTTGTATTTGAAGAAATATCTTGATCTTTAGATCTATAAGCAATCTTTAATTTTTGTTTATTAGAAAAGAACTCAGACCTATTAGGATGTCTAGGCACAATTATGGATACAAAGTTTTTATATTTCTTTTTTAAACTTAAAGTAATATTTGCAATTATTTCCTCTTCTCCTTCATGAGTACTTGCTGCTAGCAAAATTTTTCTCCCTTTAAACATTTTTTTTAGTATTTGTAATTTTTTATTGTCTACTTTTGGAGGTTTTGAGGCAAATTTTAAATTACCAGTATAAGTTGTATTTTTAATACCAAGATTTTTATAGAAGAAAGTACTATCTTTGCTTTGAGTGCAACAAAGATCAAAGTTTTCAAATAGTTTTAAAGCTGTTTTCTTAAATCTTGACCAACTGTTATAAGATTTAACAGTCATTCTTCCATTTAAAATCATTAACTTTATATCCCTATTTTTTAAAGCAAAAATAAAATTAGGCCAAATCTCAGATTCAACAAATATAGATAGAGATGGTTTCCAGTGATCTAAAAACCTTTCAACTAAAATGGGTATATCAATTGGTATAAATTGATGAAAGGCTTTACCTTTTAACTTATTTTTCATAATTTTTGCAGATGTAATTGTTCCCGTAGTAACAAGAACTTGTTTTATTTTTTTATTTTTTTCTAATTCTTTAATTATAGGAAGGACTGATAGACTTTCACCAATACTCGCAGCATGTATCCAAACCAATTTGCCTTTTTTTCTATCTATAGTTGATATTCCATACCTTTCATCAATTCTATCTTTAAGCTCCTTGTTTGAGCTTATCCTATTATTTAAATAGATAGGAACAAATGGATAGATTAAATACGAAAATGTTTTATAAATTATAAATAACATTATTGATTAAAAATTTTTATTTGCCTCGTTAGTTAGATTGTTCATTAAATTTTCTAGATCTTTCTTTAATTTTAGACTCTGTTTAGAATTTTTTGCAACTTTAATAGGCTTTCCCCATACAAAACATATTTCATTGAATATCTTGGGTACAATAAATTTATCCCAAGTATTTAAAATCCATTTCTTTTTGAATCCAATTCCTACTGGTAGGATTTCTTTTTCACTGAGTCTTGCAATATGAATAATGCCATCGCTAACTTTATGTCTTGGTCCTTTAGGACCATCAGGACTTATTCCTATCGAAATATTGTTATTTAAAGATTTGATAATTTGCCTAACTGCCCTCAAACTACCTTTATTCTTATTTTTTGAAGGTTTATTTGTTGAACCTCTAATTGAGCCAAATCCAAGAATAGATATTACTTTTGAGATAATATCTCCATCACGATGCTTTGAAATTAGGACTTTAATTTCAGAGTCATTATCCCAGGTAAGAGGGCACATTAAAAGCTGATCATGCCAAAAAGAGTAAACAAAAGATTTTTTTTTCTTAAGAATATTTTCTATGTTTTTTCTATTTTTAAAATGTATTTTAGATGTGAAAAAAACAAGATTTATGTATAAGGCGCCTAATATAGAAATTATTAATTTAGATATTGAAAGACCAAATATGAATTTAAGCATGGTAAGTTAGAACTCTCTATCATAAAGTTTCTTATAGATTCCTTCAGCTTTTATTAGCTCTTCATGAGTACCGGTTTCTTTGACAGCTCCATTTTCAAGAACAATTATTTTTTTTGAGTTAATTATGGTACTAAGTCTATGAGCAATTACTAGCGTTGTTCTATTTTTCATTAATGAATTTATTGCTTCTTGAACTAAATGTTCAGATTCAGTATCTAAACTTGAAGTAGCTTCATCAAGTAACAATATAGGAGCATCTTTTAAAAATGCTCGTGCAATAGAAATTCTTTGCTTTTGTCCACCTGAGAGACTAAATCCTTTTTCACCAATAACAGTATTATATCCTTCAGGTAGTTTAGAAATAAACTCATCGGCAGCAGCTGATTTTGCTGCATCAATTATTTCCTCATCAGAAGCACTCTTTCTTCCATAACAAATATTTTCTCTTACAGTGTCATCAAATAATATAGGTTCTTGACTAACTAGTGCTATCTTGGACCTAAGTGACTTTATAGTTGAGTTTTTAATATCTTGATTGTCAATTAATACCTCACCATTATTCGGGTCGTAGAATCTTGGAATTAAATTTAAGATAGAAGTTTTACCTGCACCACTTGGGCCAACTAAAGCTGTTATTTGTCCTGAAGGAATAGAAAGACTAATGTCACTTAGGGCAGAGCCTCTTTGTCCAATATAAGAAAGGGTTACATTTTTAAGTTCAATTTCTCCCTTTGTTACTTTTAAATCAAAAGGATCTTTATTCTCTATGATAAGACTTTTCTGATCTAGCAGGTTAAAGACTCTAATTGCTGCTGAAAACCCTTCTTGTATAGTTGTATTGATTGCAGCCAATCTGCGAAGAGGTTGAAACGCAAGCATCATCGCGCCAAGAAAAGAAATAAACTCATTTAATGGAAGCTCTCCTTGTAATCCTCTAAGTCCTGCATAGTAAAGTGCTCCTGCGATTCCGAATCCAGCTAAAAATTCAGCAAAAGGTGAAGCAGCACCTCTTGTTACGTGAGCTTTAATAATATTTTTCATACGCCTAGCAATAGAGCCACTTACTTTTTTAATTTCAGATTCTTCTTGTTGATAAGCTTTGACAATCCTTGTTCCATCAAGATTTTCTGCAAGTAATGAAGCTAGCACACCAGTCTCAACTTGACCTTCTGTCGCTGCTTTTTTCATTCTTCTACCTAAACGACCAGATAAGAGTCCTACCAAAGGAAACGCAATTATTGCTACTGTAGCCAATCTCCAATCTTGATAGAACATAACACCAAGCAAACAAATTAGAGTAAGTAAATCCTTCATGCCACTTGCTAGACTATTGCTAACAGAACCCTGTAAAAGATTTACATCATATAAAAAATTTGAAATTATTTTTGCTGAATGAATTTGATTTAACCATGATAGATCAGAATATATTACTTTACTAAACATTTTTACTTGAGTATCAGCTATAATTTGCTGACCAACTACAGTCAAAAGATATACTTGAATATAAGATGCAATCCCCTTTATTAATAATGTAATAATTATTGCAATAGGAATAAGAACTAACATTTTTTCGTCACGATCTAAAAAGATTTTTTCTATGGCAGGATCAAGCAGCCAAGCTGTAGCTCCTGTTGTTAGAGCAATAATTGCCATAAAGAACAAAGAAGCTAACAACTTACCTGCGTAAGGTCTTATGCTGTCCTTAAATAGTCTTTTCAGTATTTGTCTTCCAGTCATGACAAGGTATTCATAATACTATTATAAAAAATTGTAATCTAATTATTGAATATTAAAAAAGGGCTATTTTCCAGCTAAAGTCATGGCATCAACTCTAAGAGTAGGAGCATTCGATCTGTATTTAAATTCTAAATCATTGGCTGCTGATAAATTTAGAAACATTTCTTTTAGATTAGAGGCAATAGTAATTTCATTTACTGGATATGCAATTTCACCATTTTCTATCCATAAACCACTTGCACCCATACTATAGTCACCTGTAATCAAATTTACACCCATTCCAATTAATTCAGTTGCATAAAATCCTGATTTAATACTATTAATCATATCTTCATATGAACTTATTCCATTTGCCATATAAAGATTAGAAGTTCTAACTCCGGGTGGTGATCCGACAGATCTAGATGCATGACCAGTGGTTTTTAAATTAAGTTTTTTAGCAGTTGAAGTATTTAATATCCAAGTATTAAGTATTCCATTGGATACTAGTTCTTTCTCATTAGTTTTTATTCCTTCTCCATCAAATGGTCTTGAACCTAATCCTTTAGAAATTTTAGGATTATCAACAATAGAAATTTCTTTACTAAAAATCTTTTTGTGTAGACTGTCTTTTAGAAAGCTTGTTTCTCTTGCAATAGCTGGACCAGAAATTGCACTCGCAAAGTATCCTAGTAAATCATTGCTAATTCTTTTATCAAATACAACTGTGGTTTTACATGATTTTACTTTTCTAGGATTTAATCTTTGAATTGCCTTTTCAGCAGCAGATTTTCCAATTAAAGAAGGTTTTTGAAGATCATTTAGGTGTCTTGAGACATCATAGTCATAGTCTCTTTCCATATTTAGACCTTCTCCAGCTAAAACAGAGCATGAAATTGAATTCGTTGAAGATTTGTATCCTCCTCTGAAGCCGTTACTAGTAGCGAGAAAAAATTCCCCTGTTGAATAAGAAGCTGCTGCGCCTTCAGAGTTGCTTATACCTTTAGTGGATAATGCTATTTCTTCACATTCTTTTACAGCATCTATAAGTAAGTCAGTTTTTGTTTCTTCTTCTTGATGAAGGTTAAGATCTTCAAAGTTATTTTCAAAGAATTTTTTATCTCCTAAGCATGCTGTATCATCCTTGGGAGCAAGCTTAGCCATTTCAACAACTTTTAAAATTGATTCATTGAGTTTTTCTTCTTCAATATCAGAAGAGGACACAAAAGCTTGTTGATTGCCAATTAAAGCTCTAATTCCTAAAGTTTTATCATTCGATTCCTCTATGTCCTCTATCTTTTGTAATCTACAAGAAATTGATTTTCCAGATCCTTCAGCTAAAACTACATCACAATCCGTAGCTCCCGCTGAAATAGTCTTTTTAATAATATTTTCCGCTATTGGTTCAAAATTCATAAAAATAAAAAGTCCGAAATTAATGACAAGCAAATAATCATACCTAAATATTGATTACTTTTAAATATTGAAAGACATATATCATGATTTTCTATATTTAATACTTTTACTTGGTAGATCAAATGTCCCCCCACAAATAATAGACTTATAAAATAATAAATACTATTTCCCGCCATTATTCCATAAAGACAAAGGAACGCAAACATCATCAAATAGAAGAAAGAAATCATTTTTTTACTATTTGACCCAAATAAAATTGCAGTTGATTTTACTCCAATTTTTAAATCATCCTGCTTATCTTGATGTGCATAAACAGTATCATATCCCAAAGTCCAAAATATCCCTGAACAATATAAAAATATTATTGATAGGTTTATTGAACTAGTTACTGCACTAAATGATATCAGTACTCCAATATTAAATGTTATTCCTAAAACTAATTGAGGCCAGTAAGTTATTCTTTTCATTAATGGATATATCAGCAAAAGTGTAAATGAAATGATGCCTATGATTATCGATAATTTATCTAAAGATAAAAGAATAAAGAGACCTAATAGAGAAAGAAAAATGAAACAAATGCAAGCATCAAAAATTGTAATTGTTCCTTTTGCTAGCGGTCTTAATACTGTTCGGCTAACTTTTTTGTCGTAATTTCGATCAAATATATCATTTATAATACACCCAGCTGAACGCATCAGAATTGAACCAATGATTAGTAAAAATATTAAGAGCCAATTATTAATTATATCATTTATACTATTACAGGCAGCTAATACTCCCCACATGCAAGGCAACATTAAAAGCAGGAAGCCTATAGGCTGATTTAACCTTGTTAGCAGAATGTATTGATTTAAGGTATCGATCTTAGTCATATTAATTTAATTTATGCTAATATATAGATCATTTATGAAGATTAGAAATAGAGTTTTTGTCAAAGATAAATTAGAAGAAGGAGTGCAGCTGAAATTAGATCAAAAAGTTGCGCATTATTTATTTCATGTTTTAAGGTGTAAAAATGGAGAATATATATCTTTATTTAATGAATCGAGCGAATGGCTAAGTTCGATTGATAAATTAAGTTCAAAAGAGGCAATTATTTCAATAACAGAAAATATTAAGATTGCTGAAAAGAAAAGAGAAATAACTCTATATTTTTCACCTATTAAAAAGAGTCAAACAGAACTTGTAATTCAGAAATGTACTGAAATTGGGGTGACAAATTTTCAACCTATATTGATGGAAAGGACGAATTTTTCTTCATTTAATATTGATAGATTGAATTTAATTGCTATTGAAGCAATAGAGCAGTCAGAACAAATGAAAATACCTAAAATATATGAACCAATAAAATTTGATAAACTTCTATCTCAAGATCAAAAAAATAAAATTACTTTAGTTTGCTCAGTTGAAGAAAAAAATAATTCAATTAGAAATATAATAAAAGATAATAATGCAAATAGTTATTCATTATTTATTGGGCCAGAGGGAGATTTTTCTGAAAGTGAGATGAACAGTATAAAAGAAAAAGAAAATTATTTGACTGTTTCTTTGGGTGATACTGTTTTGAAGTCAGAAACTGCATCAATTACAGCTGCAGCAATTCTTAAGGATTGTTTATTAAATGATTAGTAAAGATGATCTCATAGGATACTTTTTGAGAGGCGAGAAAGATCCAGGTGATGTAAAAATTGGAACTGAGCATGAAAAGTTTGTTTATGCAAAGAATAATCTGTCTTTAATTCCATACGATGGTGATCAAAGTATATTAAAAGTATTTGAGAAATTTATTGCTCTAGGGTGGGTTCCAATTAAAGAGCAAAATAACATCATAGCTTTAAAGAAAAACCAAGCAAGTATTACGCTTGAGCCTGGAGGTCAGTTTGAGTTATCTGGTGCACCTTTAGATAATGTTCATGAAACGTGTATAGAGATAAATAATCATCTTGAAATTACTAAATCTATTGAGGATGAGGAAAATATTGGATTTTTAGGAATAGGTTTTTTACCAGATGGAAAATTTGAATCTGTACCAAGAATTCCAAAAAAAAGATATTCGGAAATAATGACACCTTACATGAAGAAGTTAGGGGGATTAGGATTAGAGATGATGTACAGGACGTGTACAGTTCAAGCGAATTTTGATTTTACTTCAGAAGAAGACATGAGAAGAAAAGTTAAAATTGGCACTGCAATTCAGCCAATTGTAACAGGTTTATTTGCCAATTCTCCATTTAAGGAAGGAGCATTAAATGGGTTTCAATCATATCGAAGTTATGTCTGGACCAAAACGGATAAAAATAGAACGGGATTATTACCCTCAATGCTTAGTCCAAATTTTTCTTATGAAGAATATGTAGATTATGCATTAAATGTTCCAACTTACTTTATTGTTAAAGATCAAAGCTACATTGACTGTACAGACTATACTTTCAAAGAAATCTTAGAGGGCAAGTTCTCTAAAATTGATCCTGAAGACCTATCTATAAATGACTGGGAAACTCATGTTTCAACTATTTTTACTGAGGTTAGGTTAAAGAACTATATAGAAATGCGTGGAGCTGATGCAGGAGGATACAAATCTTTGTGCGCATTGCCAGCATTTTGGACTGGCTTAATTTATTGCAATGATTGCATTGATGAATTGATGGAATTAATTAATCAATGGAGTTATGAAGAAATTAATCAATTTAGAATTGATATAACTAAAATTGGACTTGATGCTCAAATTGGAAATGAAAGTGGGTGGGATATTTCAAAAAAAATATTAAATATCTCAAGAAATGGTCTTTCAATTAGATCAAGAAAAAACTCATTTGGAGATGACGAGACAATTCATCTTGACTATCTTTTTCAAATTGTGAATGAGCGAAAAACTAAAGCCACTAGGTCAATTGAAGCATACTTGAGTGATGGTAAATTAGATGTTAATAAACTTTACAGTTTCGAATCTTTTTAAAATTTATTGATTTTTTTCAATATAAATTGACTGAGATGGGAAAGCAAATCCAGCTTTATTATTCTCAACAATATCTTTAACTTCTAAAGCTAGCTCTTCTTTTATGGATAACCATTCGCCCCAGGCTTTAGTTTTCACAAAACAATATATAAGTAAGTCTATTGAGCTATCAGAAAATTTTTCAATTCTTACAAATAATGGCTGTTCAGAAGATTTTACAAAATTACCACTATTAATTATATAAGACTCAATTTCATTTCGAATATCTTTTAACTGTTTATGCGTAGTTTTGTATTCAAGACCAATTGTCCAATATACTCTTCTATTTTGCATATTACTAAAATTAGTTACCGCATTTTCTGCAAAATTAAAATTTGGAACCATAACTGGAGAAGAATCAAACCTGCGAACTAATGTAGATCTAAAGCCTATTTTTTCAACAGTTCCTTCAACTACATTTTCTACTTTTATCCAATCTCCATTTTGAAAGCGTTTTTCAAGAAGGATAAGGATACCGGATATAAGATTCTTAAATAAATCTTGGGCTCCTAGAGCAACTGCAACACTTAAAAGTCCGAGCCCAGCAAGAATAGGGCCAACTTTTATTCCCCATACTTCTAAAACTGCTGCGGCTCCAATGACAAATATAATAAATTTTAGGATTCTTACTCCCCAATCTATTAGATCATTAGTTAGAACATCTCCTAGTTTGTGCATTAAGAAAGACAGAGGATCTATTAATTTATAAAGGAACCAAAATATTTGTATGGTTATTAAAGATCGATTTAGATTAATTGTAAATGACTCAAGAGTTTGGTTTAGTTCGATATACTGAGTACTTATATAAACACCAATTACTATTGGTATAAATCTTAAAGGGCCATCAAAGGCTTCTAGCACTTCATCATCTATTTTAGTTTTAGATCTTTTTGCTAAGCTTTTAAGCCTATTAATAACAATTCTTGAAAATAAAGATCTAAAGATAAAAAAAATGAATAATATAATTATTCCTATCAAAACATTATTTAGATTAACTCCAAAAACACCTTGGTTCCAAACTGATAAGAATATTTCCATAAAATCGTTCATGTGGTCGATTTTATCTTATTTAAAATAAATTTAATAGATGTTTAATGTTTTATAAGAATTCATTGATTTCATGCGAGACTTCATCTGCTGCTTCTAATGGAAGCATATGAGTAGTATTTTTAACGAAGACAATGTTTGCCTGAGGCACTAATCGTTTTATTCTTTTTTGACTAAATTGATTACATACAGCACTATTTGTAGTGAGAATTATTTTAATTGGCATCTTAAGAGTGTGCACATTGTTCCAAACTTCTCTATTATTGAGCTGAAAGCAGGCAGACTCCCATTCAGGATTACATTTAAGAGTAAGATTTTTATTTTGATCAAATTTTAGTCCATAATTTACATAATCATTTAATGCATCTTTCGAAACTTTGGAGAATAATTTTTTTTTTATAAAATAGTCATATGCTTTTTCATGAGTTTCCCAATTATTTCTACGTATCAGAGCATTTTTTGCAAGAGGACTAAGAAAGTGAGCTAGATTAAAGAAATTAAATAGTTGATATCCAAAAATATATCTTAAGGGAAGAATAACTGGGTCTATGAGAATTAATTTTTTAACTAGATCAGGTCTTGAGAGAGCAACTAGCCAACTTGTAGTTCCTCCTAAAGAATGACCAGATAAAATTGCTGGAGATCTTAATTTTTCTAAAAGAAAAATTAAATCATCTCTAAAGCAGTGCCAAGATGTTAATTTTTTTGGATCAGCTGTAAGCGTAGTGTCTCCATGTCCTCTCATGTCATAAGTTGATACACTAAATTCATTTGAAATTTTTTTTAAAAGACTTTGGTATGTAAGTCCATTGAATCCATTAGCATGGGAAAAATAAAATTTTTTATCTAATCTTTCATTTAAATGATAAGTTTGAATTAAACTATCTTCGCAAGAGACCGCTACTTTACTAAATTCTAATGGCATGATTCATTATATTTTTTTAATCTATAGTAATTGTAAGGAAGTGG
>MDSW01005764.1_pt1 | contig 13557 bp, 12 predicted proteins | sample 811171 | NCBI WGS metagenome assembly MDSW01 (sample SAMN05326641, study PRJNA326480) | marine metagenome | isolation source: seawater | place: Atlantic Ocean: North West | collected 2012 | reverse complement strand
GCTAAATCATAAATTACTGATCCCGCTTGCATATTTTCAATCATATTATCTTTTATGATTAAAGGAGCTTTTTTACCTGGTATAAGAGCTGTACAAATCACTAAATCAATTTTTTTTAGAGTTTCAGATAAAAGTTCTTCTTGTTTTATTTTAAAATCATCCGATGTCTCTTTTGCATAACCTCCATCAGTTTCTAAATTCTCTGAACCTTCTACAGTTAAAAATTTACCGCCTAGACTTTCAACTTGTTCTTTCGATGCCATTCTTACATCAGTCGCAAAAACTATAGCACCCATTCTTTTTGCAGTAGCAATTGCTTGTAAGCCAGCTACACCTGCACCAACAACTAAAACCTTTGCTGCAGGAATTGTACCTGCTGCTGTCATCATCATTGGGATTGCTTTTTCAAAATTTGCAAAAGACTCAATAACTGCTTTGTAGCCAGCAAGATTCGCTTGTGAAGATAGTATATCCATAGATTGAGCTCTAGTTATCCTTGGAAGTAATTCAAGTGAAAAAAGGTTAACTTTTTTTTTTGCTAAATTCTCTAATTGTTCTTTATTTTTGTATGGGTTTAAAACCCCAATGAGTGTCTGATTTTCTTTAATATTTGAAATTTTGTCATCAGACAACATTCCAAGCTGAACAATTATGTCAGAAGAATTTAAAATTTCTGCTTCATCTTGTAAAATTTTTACACCCATTTCTTTAAACTGCTTATCTTCTATGCCAAGATGAGAGCCATAATTTTCAATCAAACATACTTCAAATCCAATAGAAGTATATTTTTTTACTAACTCAGGAGTTATAGCTATTCTTTTTTCAAAATTATGATTTTCTAGAATAGATCCAATTCTCATTTTAGAACCTTACAATAAGAAAATTGCCATTAATACCAAAACACATACAACAGCGACAGATCCCCACAGAACAAATTTAGTAAAGTTGTTCCAAGTTTTTTTATGGTTTTCATTATCCATAAAAACTACTTTTGTCTTGCTTTAAACTTAGGGTTAGTTTTGTTAATGATATAGACACGACCTCTTCTTCTTACTAGTTTAGAATTAAGGTCTCTTTTTTTAATTGATTTTAAAGAACTTTTAATTTTCATAATATTTAAATGCCGGCGACGACTTACTCTCCCGTGCCTTAAGACAAAGTACCATCAGCGCAGAAAGGCTTGACTTCCGAGTTCGGAATGGAATCGGGTATAACACTTTCGCAATAACCACCGGCGGTGTCCTTATATCTAATAAAAAAATATTGTAAACTATGAAATTTTAAGTTTTTACATCATTTATTAATGATTTAATATAACTTTTAAGTGAAATTTTGCCAAATAACCTAAATACTTTATGAGATAAATGAAGAGATGAGAGAGCAGAGGCGTATCTCTCCCCAGGTCTTGGTGGTAAAAATTTAATTTTTCTTTTAAACATTTTAGCTACATCTAAAATAGAGTAACTTTTTTTATTTGAGATACTATAATGCCTACATTTGTTTTCCTTCCACGCAATAAAACAAGCGTCAATAGTGTCTTTAACATGAGTAAATCTTCTAGATTGTGTTCCTGGTTTTACAACAGTTAGTGATTTATTTCTTCTATATTGATCCTCGAATATACCAATTACAGTTGCCATTTTTCCAACTGAAATTTGGTTAGGACCATACACATTATAAAAATAAATTATTTCAAATTTTAATTTAAACCATTTTTTTAAATTTTCTAATAATTCTAGATTTTGTGCTTTTGTAAAAGCATATGGAGATAAGTTTTTATCATTGCCCATATTTCCAAAATTTGCAGAAGTCGCAGAATAAACTAATTTAATTTTATTTTCTAAACAAAACTTAAACACTTCATTTGAGCCTATTATATTTGAGGCATAACACTCAGAAAAATTATTAAAACTTTGATATATTCTTGAAAATTCTCCAAAATGAAAAAGAGTATGAATTTTATTTTTGTACTTTTTTAATATTAATTTAATATCCTGTATATCACCCTTGATATATTTAACTTTTCTATTTTTTAAGTGATTTTTTTTATTACCAGAGGAGTAGTTATCTATACTTATAATATTAAAATTTGTCTCTAACGCTAATTTTTTAATTAAATTTGTACCTATAAAACCAGCACCACCCGTAATTATTAAAAAATTTTTTTTCATTATTTATCCATGATATACATCTAAAAATTTATCTCGATAACTAAAAACTATAGGACGTAATAAGTAGCATTTTGAGATAATTTTGATTGTTTGAATTCTTTCATATTTTTTTATAATTGAACAACAAGTAGCAAGACGAAGCTCTTCATCATTAATAATTATTTTTAACTCTTGATTAGTAGGATTCATAATCATCAATTCTACTTTACTATTTTTGAATGAATTTTGAATTTGAAAAATATTGTTTTTAAAGAAAGTTTTACCACCAATGCCAAATTCGACTTGATTATCATTTAAATTTCTAAAGGCAGTAACTGTGTTTCCGTGTACAAATGATGGTAAATTGTCACTTTGAGAATAACCTGTGTAACAACTGTTTCTTATAATAGAATTATTATTTTCATTTGAATAATGAAAAATATAAAATGTTCCATAATTTTCTATATTATTCATAAAATTTTTATCAATTACTAATTGGTTAGATAAATCTAAATCATCAAAAATTATTTTTTTTAGAAAATTACTATTTCTATCATAAAAAATAATTTCTGCTTTTGAGGTTGGATCATTAAAAAAAAGCTTAAAAATATCTGTATATCTAAATATTGTTTTGAAGTTATTATCAGTCCTCCAAAAGAAGGCATCTGAAGTGGATAAATTTTTAATATTTGAATTAATTATTGTTAATGCTGGTTTATAACCTAAAAAGTTTCTAATATATTTTGACAACTTACTGTTTTTAATAATTTTCATTAATTATTTCTTTTATTTCTTTTTTTAATTTACCAATCACATTAAATTGATTTTCACTCAAAATATAATGGTGTGGTGGATGAGTGTGCTCGAAGGATATGTGTTTGTTTTTAATTGATATATAAAGTGGTATACCTAAAACTCGTTCACTAAATAAATAAACATTTTTACCTATCAATCCTTTATTAACTTCGATTTGATTTGAAAAATTATTTTTAATTTTTTTAACAGTTAAAATTTCTTTTAATTTGATGTCTATAAAAAATATTTTTGACTCGTTGTTATTTGGAACATGATGTATGTTTCTAAATAAAATTAAATTTTCATCAGAGTCTTCATCTAGTAAACTATGAATGGGGCTTAAAATATTACCATTCTTTAAAGTCATTGTGTGTGGATACTCTGATTGATAAGAAGAGAACCCTCCATCTTTTATATAAATTTTAAAATTAGCTCTAAATGCACTTGGCTTAGTATCTGTAAAATTATTTATATTAAAGAAATCTTTAATATTGGAATAATATTCATTTTTAATTTGATTCTTGTGAGCTAAAAAAAAAAATAAATCATTCTTAATTAATTGGTTCTCAATAAAAAAAAAATGATTATCTTCTTTACATTCAATTTTTTCTACAACCCATTGATTATTTTTTGGTTTAGCAGTAAATATTGAATAATCACTATAATCAGAATTGTTATTAAATTTAGGTATTGTAAGCTCACTTTTTAGAATTTTATTTTCAAATCCAAAGAAAAAATTCATAACAAATTTAAATTAATCAACTAAACAAAAGTTTCAATGTATTTTTTTAAAATATTTCACTATAGGTTGATGATTTAAAGGTGTAAAAAAGTTTTTACAAAAATTAATCAATTTTTTATTTTGATTTAAATCTTTTTTATTTAAAAATTTTGTTAATTCTAGAGGGTTACTGATATAGTTTTTTTTTGGAAGAACTGCATGTAAAGGATTTATACTCATTTCATTTTTATCTTTAAGATAAATTGGAATTGATCCATTTAAAACTGCCTGATAAATAGATGCAGATCCCCTAAAAATTGTAAAATCACTTCTTCTTAATTCTTGATTTAAATTTTTCCTAGAAATACTTAAATTTTTTAAATCTTTATTATTTTGAAAAAACTTATTCATCATAGGATGGCATTTAAATATAAACTTAATGTCAGGATAAATTTTTGCACATTTAATTGCAAAATCGTAAAGATATGATGTTTCTGAATAAAATGCCTCTGGTAAAAACAAGAAAATTTTTTGCTTACTTTTCTTCCTTGATTTTTTAATTTTAAAAAATTTATTTGATCCAATAATTTCTGTATGAATATTAAATTTTTTTTTGAATTTTTTTTCTGTTATATTGCCTGATACAAAAATAATGTCAGGATTATAATTTTTTTTTAATTTTCTAAAGATTGAGTGCTGATATTTAGTTATTGATGAAAATTGATAAGCCCCTATCTTTATTGTTGGATTAGTATTTTTTAATGTTTTTATCAAAACTCTTTCCCAAGCGTGACCTTCAAAAGTAATTAAAACCATTTTTGAATTTGTAATACTGGCTAATAAATTAATTTGATAACTAAGTCTAAGATTTGAAATAATACTTTTAAAAGAAATTAATGATAAAAAATTTGAACTCAAATATTTTATTTTTGGTTTATCAAAGTTTATATTTACTTTAAAAAATTCTAGTAAAGCTTTGTATAAAAAGTATATCTCCTTAAAAAAAAAAGTTGTTTTGAAAAGTAAAATTTTATTTTTGTTTAATTTATTTAATAATTCTGTATCACTCTTATCAGTGAAATTTCTTAAAACAGTAAAGGTTTTTAATCCTGAATCATTTAATTTTTTTTCTATATTTCCAAAATAAAAATCATTTTGATTTTTTATATGATTTTCATTTATTAAATTCGAAATAATGATTACATCACATCCTTTTTTTTGAAAACTATTTAATTTAAAATTTTTATTCTTGAAAAATAATTCCATCAAATAATAAAAAAATTTATAAGTTAAATTATTCTTATCTTTATTTTCATATTTAATATTTTTAAAGTAGTTACCTAAAAGGATTGGGTGTTCTTTAAGAACATGTAAATCAGTAACGGAGTGAGTAAATATTGATGATTTTTTTGACAACAATATTTTATCACAAAATTTACAAAGTTTTTTATAGTATTCAGTTTTCAAATCTTTTCACTTTATTTAAGAATTTTATTTCTTTTTTGTCTTTTCTTAATAAAGATATTAAGAATTTAAATTCTTTTTTTGTATTTATAGACGGATAAATGTCTTTTATAAAAATCGATTTAATTTTAACATTATTTTCCAATAATCTAAATTGCTCAATTTTTAATTTTTTTTCATTTTTACCAAACTTTAGTTCATTGTATTTATCAATTAAATTTTTTTTAAAAATTAAAATTCCAGATGATTTTCTTATCTTTTCTCTTTTAAATTTACTACTAAAATTTCTAAAATAATTTGTAATATTCTGATTATCATCAATAACAGTTTTTACAACTTCATTAGAATTCATATCATTAGATTTAAGATTAGTTATTAAATTAAATGCTCTTATTTTTTTATTTATAATTACTTTTTTAATACTTAGTGATAGTTTATCAGGATTTATAAATGGTTCATCTGCAAACAAAATACATGCGTAATCAAATTTATAATATTTGGATATCTCAGATACTCTACTAGTTCCGCTTAAGTGCCTTTTTTTTGTTAATTTAACTTTAGCATTATACTTTTTAAGTTTTCTTTTTATAATATTACTATTTGTAACTACTATAACATCATTAAAAGCCTTTGAAAGAAATGCCCTTCTTCTGACATGTTCAATCATTGGAATATTGTTTATTAATCGTAAAACTTTATTAGGAAACCTTTTGGATTCCAGTCTTGCTGGAATAAAAGCTATAACTTTCATAAGTTAAATACAGTATTTTAATTTTTTTTTAAAAATGATTTTACTACTGGGTGCAAATGTAACATACCTACTAATATATTTTTTTTATTTACTACAGGTAAATCCCAGATAAGTTTTTTTTTCATTAATTTTACAGCAGCCGATAAACTGATATTAATTGATACTTTGGATGGTTTTTTATTTATATGTAATATCAAATCATCATTTAAGAGTGCTGAAAAAGGTTTTTGAACATTAAGAATTTTTCGTCTTATATCGCCATCAGTCAAAATTCCTAAAAGTTTTCCACTTTTTTTATTTACACAAAAACAAACACCATATTTATGGTTCGACATAGACTCTAAAGCATCTTTTAATACTCCTTTTTCATCAATTATAGGGATTTTTGATTTATCTATTATCAATTCTTTCAAAGAAATTTTTTTTTTAGTAGACATTTAAATCTCCAAACCTTTTATCAATCTTAATACGTTCTTCGTGCATTTTTTTAGACATTATTAGAATTTTTTCTAGGAACTTAATATCTAAAACTGTATTTGGATCTGATTTAGCTTTTCTAGGATTGTCGTGTACTTCCATAAATAAAGCATTAATGCCACTCGCAGATGCAGATCTAACTAGAGAGGGTATAAATTCTCTTTGTCCTCCAGAAATATTACCCATAGATGTGGGCATCTGAACTGAGTGAGTTGCGTCGTAACATACTGGGTAACCTGTTTCGCTCATAATTGGTAAGCACCTCATATCATTGACTAACATATTGTAACCAAAAAACGTTCCACGATCAGTTAGAATGATTTTATCATTTCCGTAGTATTCCAATTTTCTTACTGAATTTTTCATATTCCAAGGACTCATAAACTGACCTTTTTTTAATAATAAAGGCCTTATTGTTTCACCAGCCGCTCTAAGAATTGATGTTTGTCTGCATAAATAAGCTGGTATTTGTAATAAATCTACAACCTCAGCTGTAGGTTGGGCCCAAGCTGGATCAGAAAAATCAGCAACTACAGGTACACCTATATTATTTCTAACATCCTCTAATATTTTTAATCCATCATCAATTCCAATCCCATTAAAACTTTCAGGGGATGATCTGCTGTCCTTATTGTAACAAGATTTAAAAACAAATTGTATTTTCAGTTTGTTACAAATTTTTTTTATTTTGGATGCCATCTTTAAAGAATGATCTCTACTTTCTATCGCACAAGGTCCACCAATAAAAACCAATGGATTAAATTTTCCAACTTTAACTTTTTTAACTTTACCGTAACCTACTGAAAATTCTTTATGATTAATTTTTGACATAAATTTTTATATGATATTTTTAGGTTTTTTACTATTAATATTTTTTATTAAAAATCCAAAATTAAAAAATAAAATTATTGAAATAAAATTATTAAATAAACTTCCTGTAGTTGCAAATGGCCATAAAAATACTATTAAGCCAGATATAATTATAAGATTAAAATAATTTTTTGTCAGGTAGGCTCTTCCTCTAGAAATTAATCGGATATAATTTATAATTAAGTATAATAAAATTAATATTAATATAAAAATACCAATCAAACCAGTTTCAGCAAGAACTTGTATATAGTAATTATGAGGGTGTGTTGAGCAAGATTTAATTGGATCTATATCATAATACTCTTTACATAAAACTCTATAAGTTTTAATTCCTGATCCAATAATCTTATGATCTGAAAAAATCTTTAGGGATGTTTTTAGGTAAGTGTCATAGTTAGAGTTATAAAACTTTATGATTGATGTTTTCAGATTATTTTCTGAATTAATCAAAAATATTCTATCCTTAATAGGTGAAAATACAAAAAATAAAATTATTAAAGGGATTATAAAATAAAAAAATTTATTTATTCTGCTGTTTATAAAAGATAGTGGAACTAAAACTATAATTAAATAAAAAGTTAATAAATAAAAAGCTGCTCTTTCTCCGCTTAAAAAAACAATCAAATAACCAAAAAATAGAAAACATAATTTTAAATAAAGATATTTATGAGTTTCATTATTGTAGAATAAAACAATTATAAGTAACGGAAAAAATTTTTGAATAAAAGATCCTAAAATCCATTCATCGAAAAAAAAGCTTGATAGTCTTGATGATTGTGTGCTATAGCCGATTATATTTTGCCCAAAAATATACTGAATAAATCCATCAAAAATTAAAAAAGAAATAGGTAATAATAAAAAATATTTAAAATATTTTAAAAGATCTTTATTATTTTCAAGCACAAACCAAATTGCTAAAGAAAGAATTCCATATCTTATATATGGCACAGAAACTTTTAAAGAAAGAATTATGTCTTGACTTAAAGTAGAATTTAAAATTAAAAATAAATAAATAATCATAAATAATTTAAAATATTTACTTTTAAAGTAAAAATAGCTTTTATTAGATATGCAGTAAGAAATAAAAAAAATTGTTATAATTAAAATTAATATTTCTGTAACTAATATTCCTAAAATCATTGATAATGGAATCAAATAAATCAAAAAAGAAAGTGACTTTATTGTGTTGTCTAAAGACATTAAAGATTTACAAAAGTTTGAAGAAATTTTTTTATATCTATGTTTGAATTTGACTCAATAAGGTAATTTAATTCTTTTTCAAACTTCTCTAAATTTATTTTTGAATATTTTTTATCTATATTTTCAGAAAAAATCATATCATCACATTTTTCATAGTTTTCATCATAAAATAATTCTTCATGTAATTTTTCTCCTTTTCTTAATCCTATTATTTTAATTTCGACACTATTTTTGATATCTAAATCAGATACATTTCTTTCATTCAATTTATTTTCTTTTAAGAAACTTTTAATTAGTTGATAAATATTGATAGGATTACCCATATTCAAAACAAATATTTTACCATTCTTTTTGAGTGATGTGCTTTTTAAAACTAAACTTACAGCATCTGATATTGTCATAAAATATCTGGTTGCTTTTTTATCAGTTAGAGTAATTGGGCCACCATCATAGACTTGTTTTTTAAGTATCTCCAATAAACTTCCTGAACTTCCTATCACATTTCCAAATCTCACTGAGCAATAATTATTACTTTTGTTTTTTTGAGAATAATAATATGTAATTAGTTCTCCACACCTTTTAGTAAGTCCCATTACATTTGTTGGACGCACAGCCTTATCTGTAGAAACAAAAACAAAATTTTTTATATTAGATGAATAACATGTTTCAAGGACATTCATTATAGATTTTAAGTTATTTCTACAACTATAACCAATATTTTCTTCAACAATGTCTACGTGCTTATGAGCTGCAGCATGAAAAACTATATCTATTTGTTTAGAATTAAAAAAATTCTTTAACAAATCATTATTTGTTAAATCCAAAAGAACATATTCAAAATTGGTTAATTTTAACGACTCAATTTTTTTTTTTAGTTTAGCTAAGCTATATTCATTACTATCTAAACAATAAATTTTTTTAGCATTCAAGTTTTTAAGTTGCGTACATATTTCTTGTCCAATTGAGCCAGCTGCTCCCGTAACTAACGCAGTTTTATTTTCAATGAAATTTTCAACATAAGTTAAATCTTCTATTCTATTATTACTATTAATCTCAATAGGTAAATTATAACTATTAATTTCATTTTTTTTTAATTCAATTATTTCTATTTTGTTAGAATCTAGAATTTGTGTAATTTCTTTCAATTTCAAACTTGATGCCGATGGAATACAAAGAAAACATTTAGAAATATTATATTTTTTTTTTAAAGATTTAATTCCTGAGATGGAGTAAACTTGCAAATCATCAGCAAATCTTGCAATTTTATTAATATCCTCATCTATGAATGCAACAAAATTATAATTACTATTAATTTTTAGACTCCTATATAAATTAATTCCCTCGGACCCTGCTCCAAATATTATTGTATTGACTTTATTTTGATTTTTTTCTGTATTATGAAAGTATAATTTTTGTATAAATACTCTCGAAGAAGTAATTAATATCAATAATATTAAACCCTGTAATATTATAAAATTTAAATTAAGGTACCTAAAGTCAAATATAAATTTAAATAAAAATAGCGATACTGAGGCTAGAGATATAACCAAAAAAACATTTTGCAAATAATATATGCCGAAAAATCGATTTAACAGCTTATAAACTTTAAAGAAATAAGAAAAAAAAGAATAAAATATTACATAAATAAAAATATACAAAAAAAGAGCATCAGCTAAACGTGGTAAGTAGCCTAAATATATAATTTCAGTTAAAAATGACGATATTGAAATTAAAAAGAAATCAAAAATTAATAAAAGCAAAATTTTAGCTTGATAATTTATTTGTCTAAAAAAATTCAAATAACTCATTTTTTATAAATATTTTTTTAAAATTTTATTTAATGATTTCAAATAATGTAATTCTTGTTTTTTTGAAAAATTATGATTAATAAATAATGCCACTGATGTTTCGCCTAAAATCTTTGCGTTAATTAATCTTTTTATTTTAAATTTATTTTTAAAAGCTTTTTCTAAATATATTTCAGGACAAGAACCTACATTGCATTCAATATTATGTTTTTTGAGTGAAAAAATTAAATTTTTTCTTGAAATTTTATTTCTCATTTTATTAAAATCTAAAAAAAAATAACATCTATAAAAAGAATGATAAAAATTTTTAGAAATTTTTGTAGTTCTAATATAAGGAAAATTATTTAAAACTTTATTAATTTTTATGGAAAATGAATTTCTTTTTTTTACCCATTTATTTAAATTTTGTAATTGATAAATTCCAATAGCAGCTTGCATTTCAGTCATTCTATAATTACTGCCTATTGAGTCGTGTATCCATTGAAATTGTGGTTTAAATTTACTATTCCTTATTTTGTCAATATTCTTTCCACAATCTTTGAGTGCAAAAATTTTTTTAAAATAATTAATATTATTTGTTAATATCATTCCTCCTTCCCCTCCAGTAGACATTATTTTATCATTACAAAAACTCCATATAGATATATCACCAAATGATCCTACAAATTTTGAATCATATTTTGCTCCATGGGCTTGAGAGCAATCTTCAATAATTTTTATCCTATGTTTTTTACATATTTTAAGTATTTTGTTCATTTCACATGGAAAACCTGCGAGATGAACCAGGATTATTGCTTTAGTTTTTTTCGATATCTTTCTTTTTAAATCCTCAAATGAAATATTTTGTGAATTTAGATCAACATCAACAAATATTGGTTTTAAATTTTGTGAAACAACACAGCTAGCTGATGCTATATATGATCTAGGTGTAACTAAAACTTCATCATTTTTATTTAAATTAAGTGTTTTTAAAGCTAAATCTAATGCTACTGAACCTGTTGAAACGCTAATACCAAATTTTCTATTAAAATACTTAGCAAAATTATTTTCAAAAGTAGTACAAAGTTGCCCAGTCCAATAATTAATTTTACCTGACAAAAGTACATCTTTTACTTTTTGCGCTTCACTATCTGAAAATTTTGGCCATCTCGGATACATTAATTTTTTCCATTAAATTTTTTAACAATTATATTTTTGTCTTTATTGCCCATAAATTTTTTAAAAATAAAAACTATTGTGAGATATATTATTTTTAAATCAAACATCACTGATTTATTTTCAACATACCATATATCCAACTTAAACTTCTTTGACCAGCTAATGTTATTTGTTCCGTTAACTTGAGCCCATCCTGTAATACCTGGCATTACATCTAACCTTTTTATCTGTGTTTTATTATATAATCTGTTGTATTCTGGAAGTAATGGTCTAGGACCAACAAAATTTAAATCTCCTTTAATGATGTTTATCAATTGTGGTAATTCATCTAATCTACTATTTCTTAAAAACAAAGTTGATTTATAAACTCTATTGAGATCATTTTTATTTTTATTTATTGTCATTGTTCTAAATTTATATAAATAAAACGACTTACCTTTGAATCCTGATCTTCTTTGTTTAAAAATAATTGGTCGACCAATATTTATTAACAAAAATAATGAAATTAAAATTTTAACTGGTAAAAAAATTATAAATAAAATTGATGCAAAAATTTGATTTAGAAAATTATACATTTAGCTTAACTTATTCTTAAAAAATTTTTCAAAATTTCTTACTAGATCTTTTTCTTGAAAATTTTTAACTATTTTTTTTCTACCTTGCATACCAAATTTTTTTCTCAATCTCTTATTTTCTATAAATTTACAACATGCTAGAAAAAGCTTATTTATATTATCAGGTTCATATGTAATGCAATTTCTACCGTTTTTAAGTAAATCTTTTAATCCATATATATTAGTGCCTATAACTGGTAACCCACTGGCCATGGCCTGAGCAACAGTCACTCCAAAACCCTCCCGGTAACTTGAGGCAATATATACATCTGCTAACTGGTAAAATTTACTAATATTTCTACTGTGATTTATATATATAATTTTTTTATTTTTTTTTATCTCATATCTCAGATTTTCATCCTCATGATTTCCAACAAAGATGAACCTAAATTTATAATTTAATTCTGATAATAATTTTGAGATTCTTAAAATATTATAGATACCTTTGTCTTTATTAATTCTTCCAACATATAAAAAAATAATTTCATTTTTCTTAATATTAAGTTTTTTTCTCAATTCGATTTTTTTACTTTCGCTTGGTTTAAATAAATCTGTGTTCACTCCACAAATTGAACCATTTCCTAAAACTTTAATTTTTTTTGAAAATGAATTTTTTATTAAAAATTCTCTTTGTCCCCTTCCATCACATAAAGTTTCATTAGAAAGATACATAATTAATTTATCAAATAATTTTAAAAAAAACTTATTTACCAAATTCTTATTTGACCAAACTTGTCCAGTAAAAATATGCAATCTTATTGGGATTCTATTTGCAAAAGCACTTAACATTCCTAGTAAGCCAGCTTTTGGTGTGATAGTAAAAATAAGATCAAAATTTTTATATCTTAAAAATTTATATAAAAAAATTAGATTTTTTAAATCATTTATAATGTTTATTTTTCTATCTATATTAATATTATAAATTTCAACATCAGATATGACCAAACGATTAAAATTTAATTTAGTTAATATGGTTATATTGTATTTTTTTTTTAATTTTTTGATATGTGGAAGTAAGAAACTTTCAATAGTTACTTGTGAAGTAGCTAGTATCAATATTTCTTTTTTCATTAATTTTTTTTGGAAACAAAATCAAATATATATTAATTAAATATATTTAACTAGTACGAGAATATAATTTATATTTTTTGCTAATTGCTTTTGAAAAATATTTAAAAGTTTTATCAAACAAGTTTAAAAAACCCTTATTAAGTATTAATTTTACTTCGGTAAAATCGTGTTTTACTGATACTTTATATGATTTGCTTTTTGAGGCATTAAAAATAGTATTTTTAAAATCTCCCTTCTTTTTAATTTTTAATCTTTTTTCAATTAGCTGATAAAATTGCTTTAAAGATATTCTATAATCGGGCTTTAAATTTATTATTCCAATTTTATTAGTTTTTAAATTTTTATAAATTTGATTAGAAACATCATCAACTGAAGATAGCTCTCTAATCACATTTTTATTCATAATAAACTGAAATTTTTTTTTTATTTTATTTTTATATAAAGCTGCTCTATATAATCCACCATTGAAAAAATGCAT
>MDSW01194764.1_pt1 | contig 13558 bp, 2 predicted proteins | sample 811171 | NCBI WGS metagenome assembly MDSW01 (sample SAMN05326641, study PRJNA326480) | marine metagenome | isolation source: seawater | place: Atlantic Ocean: North West | collected 2012 | reverse complement strand
CGGGTCCCCGGGCGCGACGAGCGTCGCGCCGCCGCGCGCGGTCTCGCGCGCGCGCCCCATCCCGACGCGAGGACGGCGGCGGAACCCCGCCGACGATCGCGCGTGCGGGACGCGCGCCCGGACCCCCGATCGATCCGCGCGACGCGCGAGCGCGAAGGACTACCGGCTCTCCCCCGGGGTCGCGACGACGCCGCGGGCGGCCGAACCAATGGACGGCGCGGCGCGACGACCGACGAAAAACGCGAGCGCCGTGCAGCAGCACACGTGCGCTGCGGCGACGAAAAGCCGCCGCCGCCGTCGGCGGGTCGTCATCATCGACTCACACATCGGCATTGGCGGACGGATTGAATGTGAGTCGTCCGATTCCAAACGAATTCCCGAAAACGCTCGAATTCCCGAATCGACGTCGAATCCGCGTCTCCCTTACCCCCCCTTTGTTCTCACTCACTCGCGTTCCTTCCCCGCGTGGTCCTCCTCCCTCTCCTCCCTCGCCCGCACCACCTCGTCCATGCCCTCGAGGTTCGGACTCGTCCGCGCGACCCACTCGACGACGTCCCTGAGCACCTCGAACCCGTGGTGCTCGGCGATGTTGCGCATCACCCGCACGTCGTCCGCCGCGCTCCGCTTCTCCTCGGCGCACGCGAACGCGCCCCCGCACGCGCACCGGCTCGCGAGGTGCGTCGTCTTGATCCGCCCGTCCCTCGCGCACCGCAGGTCCTGAAGCTGCGCCGACCGCTGGCGCTCGTTCACCGCCGCGATCAGCGCCCCCTCGACCCACTCCGAGTCCGTCGGCGCGCCGCACTGGTCGCAGTCCCAATTTTTATCCTCAACCAATCGCTCGTCCCGACACAAATCCAAATCGCGGCAGTCGCCGCAATACCCGCACACGACGTCGCGGAGCACGAACGTGACGCACGGCTCGCGGAACTTCGCCTCGGGGGCGTACTCGGGCACGCGCAGGAGCCGAAGCGCGTTCTTGCGCAGAAGCGCCACCGGGCCCTCCACGGCTTTGTCCAGAGAAAACACCGCGCACGCCGTCTTGACGAACGCGAGCGCCGGCGAGCCGCGGAGGCGCGCGGGGAGGTGCGCGCCGGGGGGCGAGGGGAACGCGTGGCGCGGGTCCGAGCGATTCGTGCCGACGCCGAGGCGCTTCTGGATCTCCCCGGCCAGGCGGAGCACGCGCTGGGAGAAGTACCCCTCGATGTCGGCGCCGAGCCGCGCGACGCGGCGCGCCTCCTCGAGCGCTCGAGCCTCGCGACCGTACGCCTGCGGCGGAGCGGGAGTCTTCTCGCGACGGTTCTCGCGCCCATCGTCGTCGCCGGTCGCCTCATCCTCCTCCTCCAGGGCGTCGTCCCCCTCGTCCTCGAGCGCGACGCCGTGGGTCGTTCCCGCCACTTCTCCCGGTCCTCGCGACCCCCCCAGGGACCCCTCCTCCTCCTCGTCGTCCTCGAGCCCGCCGCCGTGCTCGCGCTTCCACGGCCTGAACACGAACTCGCCGACGAGCACCTCGAAGTGTTCCCGGAGGCTCTCCGGCAAAAACTGCGCGATGTTCCAGTGCATGTCGAGCGCGTCGGCGGCCTCCGCCGCGTCCGCCGCCCCCGTCGCTCTCGGGTCCAGCTGTTCGTCGTCCGGGCCCTGCGTGTCGGCGTCGCGCCACGCGCTCCGGTTCGTCGGCAGCGTCGCCGCGCTCAGCCCCCCGTAGTCGTACGGCCCGCGGAACACCAGCGCGTGCCACTGCCTCGTCGGCTCGAGCTCGAGCCACGAGAAGAGCTCTCTGCGCCGCAGCGACGCTCTGAGCCCCTCCACGAACGCCGCGGCGGCGCTCAGGCGCGTCTTCCCCGTCGCGATCGTGACCGTCTGGGTGTCCGCGTACACGATCTCCGCGCCGAGCTTCCGCGCCTCCGCGAGCAACAGCGTGAACACCTTCTTGACGCACAGCTCCACCAGGTGCCTGAGCGCGGGCTCGCGAAGCGCCGACGCGGGGCTCAGAAGCCACCGCCGGAGCTGCCCGAGCAACGCGTCCGCGTACGGGTTCCGACGCTCCGTCGCGTCCACCAACCAGTTGTTCACGAGCCCGCGCAACACCCGAAACGCCCCGGCCGCCTCGTGCCCGCCCCGAACGCCGCCGTCGCCGCCCTGGTGGCCTCCTTTGGCGGCGCCGCGGTCGTCGTACCCCAACAGCGCGCCCTGCTCGAGGTCGTTGAGAAGGTGCGCGTTGGCAACCGCGCACACCGCGAGGTGGTGCGCCTTGAACTCGACGCACACGCACCGGTACGCCCCCGGGTTCACAACCTCCGCGCGTAACGACCCGCCCTGGCCGCCGTTCCCGAGCGCCGCGTCCAAGCCGCTCAGCGCGACGTCGCCCGCGCCGCCGCCGAGGTCCGGCGCGCCGCCCGCGCCCGTCCAGAGGAGCTGGTCGTTATCGCGGAGCGCACGCGCGAAAAAGACGTCGGCGGTGTGCAGGCACCAGTCCTGGCCGAGGTTACCGAGCGGCACGTGCGCGTACCGAGCCACGGCGACGCGACGCGCGAGCCAATCCGACGCGGCGTCCACGCGCGACGCCGCGGTCCGCGCCGCGCCCACCTGCCACCCGAGCGTGGGCATCGACGCGCTGTCCGCGAGGTTCGCGGGAATCGCGATCACGGGAAGCCGCGCCAACGCGGGAATCAGAGCCCCCACGCGACCCGCGACGCCCGCGCGATGAGACGCGGGAGAAGAGGACGAGACGTCCGAGGAGGGGTCGGAGGCCGCCGCGTCCGGGTCGAGGCCCGCCGTCGGCGCCGCCTCGAGAAGGCACAGCGTCGGGCCCTTGGGGTCCTCGAGGTACGCGGATAAGTGCCTCGAGACGGCCGCGCCCGCGTCGCGGTCGTCCTTGACGTACTCCACCGTCCACGCGATCGCCTCGCGGTCGTTCGCCTCCTCCTCATCCTCATCCTCCGCACCGAGCTCGAATTCCCTGGCCCCGCCGCTCCCTCCGCGGCGCTCGAGCGTCGCGCTCGTGACCTGTCGCTCTCCGTTCGCGTTTGCGGGCCTCTGCCTTCCGTTGGCGGTGAACGCGCCCGGCGCGACGATCACGAGCGTCGCCGCGCCCGTCGCCGGCGTGTGCAGCGCGTACACCCCCTTATCCTTCGACCCCGCGTGATACACCGTCACGTGCCGCAGCATCCCGTGCGCCGCGGCGTTCGCCCCCGACGACGACGACCCGGACCCCTCCCCCGCCGCGCGCCTCGGCGCCAGGGGGAGGTACCCACACTCCGCTGTCGTTCGCATCTCGAGCTTGGACGCGTCGTACGACCCGCCGGCGTCCACCAGGCTCCCTGCTCGGTTGCGGTCCACCGTCGCGACGCACCCGAGCGTCTGCACGGCGCACTCCACGAGCGGGACGTGGCGTTCGAACACGCCGATCACGTTGGGGTCGGCGAGGAGGTCGTTCACCTCGAGGCCCGAGACGAACGCGGACTCGTCCATGACCACCTCGTACACGTGCTCCGCCTTGGCGCCGCGCGGGAGCGTCTTGGCGACGCGGCGCTTCCCGCCGACGCCAAGGTCGCCCTCGCGGTCCGGCGTTCGGGTCGCCACCGCCAACGCGCGGCGAATCGTCAGGGGCACCGCGTGCATCGAACCCCCGGCCAACGTCCAGGCGGTGAACCGCCCGGGCGCGCCCCCGGGCGCGGGCTCGATCTGAACGATCTGCCACGCCGCGCGCGCCAGGAGGCGCTCGCGAGACTCAACGAACGCGCCGAGCCCGCCGGGACCGAGAAGACGAGGACGAGCGCCGCGGGAGGAGCCGCCGGGGGTGACGCCGGGGGTCCACCCGCCGCCGCCGCCCAAAGCGCCCGACGCGCGAGCCAACGCCTCCTCCTCCTCCGCGTGCCGGCGCTTGCGCTTGAGCCTCTGAAGGCGCCAGCGGGCCTTCTGCACGCGGAGCCAACCGGAGTAGTCGTCGCGCTTATCCGGCGCGGCGCCGAGATCGGAGAGCGCCGACTCGGCGAGCGCGATCGCGTCGGGGGGGCCGCCGCCGCGTCGGGATCCGACGCTCGGCCCGGCGCCCCGCCGCGCGGGGGACGGGCCCGAGTTCGGCGCGCCCGCGCCCGCGCCGCCGCTCCCCGCGGGCGCGGGCGTCGCGGGCGGCGCCCCGCCGCCGCCGCCGCCGGGGGCCTGGTCCTCCGCGGCGCCGCGGAAGAACCGGCGGACCCGAGGCTGGGCGGATCCCCCGCCGGGCGTCTTCCCCACCAGCGATCCGCCGCCGCCGACGTCCTCCATGTCGACGTCCTCGAGCTCTCGCGCGCGGGGGGGCTTCTTGCCCGGGGTCGCGTACCCCAGATTGGCCGCGTCCGCGGCGTCGTCGTCGTTGCCTCCTGCCCCGGTGCGGTGGGGCACCGCCCCGAGCTCGTCCGCGGCGTCGGCGAACGCGTTGGGATCCTTCGCGCGCAGCGCGCCGAACAGGTCCTTGAGCTTCTTCTGCTTGAACGTGTCGTCCTTGTCCCTGACCATCTTCCCGAGCCAGTCCGGGTGCGCGACCCTGGGGCACGGGTTCGCGACGTGCTGCAACGCGGCGGGGATGGAGATGATCTTCTGGATCGCGCTCGCGAGCCTGGTGGTGTAGTATCCCCAGTCCACGAGGTCGCGCATGTCCGGCACCTCGTCCGGGTCGCCCCCCGGCGCGTCCTTGGTCCACTCGCGGAGAAACCCGCGCGCGACGCTCGGCTCCGCCTGGAAAATCGTCACCGGCACCGCGCGCTGGCTCGTGGGCGCGCCCGCGGGCTTGGACGTGATGATGTACTGCGCCTTGAGGCCCTTATCCGTCATGGCGTCGCCGCCGATGAACGCGCCGAGGCGTTTCGCGCACGTCGTCGCGCACGACTTGCGGTCGCCGTACTCGGCGAGAGACTTGCTCATCGTCGTCGCCTCGGAGATGTACTCGACCAAATCCTCATCCGTCAAGTCCCGCCCCTTCGTCTCGAGCATGTCCAGCCACTTGTTCGCCACCTTCCCGACCGCGTCGTACACGCCCTCCAGGGTGTCGCCCTCGAGGAACCGCTCGAACACCTCGGACTGGAACATCTTGATGAGCTTGAGCTCGCCGCGGCGCTTCACCTCGAACCCCTTGAGCTCCTCGAGCGAGCCGTCGAAGTTGAACACCGCGTACCGCTTCTTGATCAACTTGCCCTCCTCCTTACTCGCGGGGAGGATCATCGCCTTGTACGGCCCGTCCACCTCGAACTCGATGCTCATCTCCGAGCTCGTCTTGTACGTGCGCTTCTCGGGGTCCATCAGGGTCTGGTACTGGTCGTTCGTGCACATCACCGCGGTGAGGCGGTTCAGGACCGAGCACGGGTACGAAATCTTGAGCGGCTTGGAAAACGCCGAGGAATCCGACTTGGGCCGCAGGGTGAACTCCTCCGGGAACGTCCCGGGCAGGCAGCACCAGATGCCGTCCGTGTCCAGCTCGAGGGGCTTGCCGATGTCGTCCACCAGCCTCTTGGCCATCTGGATGATCTTCGCGCCGGTGTACGTGACGACGCCCGCCATCTCCATGGAGTACCACCTCGCGCCCTTGCGCATGACGTACCCGTAGAAGGAGTTGAGGATGCACTTGTGCGCGAGCTGTAACGAATCGTACAGCGTCACCATGTCGTTCGCCTCCTGGATCGCGATCGGGTTCCCGCTCTTCTTCGCGTCCCCGAGCTTGCCCTTCCACTTCTTGTTCAGGCCCTTGTACTCGTACCGGCGGTCTCGGAAGTTGAGCACGGTGTCGACGTAGAATCCGTTTTCGCGCTGGCACACCCCCGCGACGCGTTCTTGCGTCACGGGTTTATCCAGCACGCGCTTGTACACCTTCTGCGAGTACATCTTCAGCCGCGCCTTCTTCGCCGCGTTCTGTTCCTCGTGCGACAGGTCCGCCCAGTACCGCGGGTTCCCGTCGCTCTGGCCCGTGAACGGGTCCGGTTTGGGCGGGAACCGCTCCGCCTCGAGCTGCGCCTTGATCGCGGCGTAGTCGCTCGAGCTCGCCGCGTAGTGCTCGCCGCGCCACAGCCACTCCATCTCGCGCAGGCACGTCTTCCCCGGGCGGTTGTAGTCGCACGCCGCGCACACGTCCTCGGTGACCATCGCGGGGGGCTGGAGCCGGTTCGTGAGGATGATGTTCGGGTACATCGCCGCGACGTCGAGGTGGTAAATCAGCGGCGTCGCGTCGCGCGTCGGGACGTCGCGGAGATCCGCGAGCTTCGCGACGATGGCCTCGCGAACCTCGTCGTAGTTGTCGCAGTCCTCGGGCGTCATGCCCTTGCCCTCCGTCTTCAGGGCGTACCTGAGGTCGTCGTCCAGGGAGTTGATCAGGCCCTGGTATCCCTTGGGGTTGAGCCTGAACTTGGTCGGGATGTCCGCTCGGAACACGCCCGCCTCGAGGCACTCCACGTGCCCTCCGATGTACGTCTCGGACTCGAGGAGGTGGCCCTTGTAGTGCTTCTCCCCGCCGTTTTGCGTCTTGTTCGGGCACACGATGTTCCCGCGGTACGCCTCCACCATCAGCAGAGCCTCGCACAGCGTCCCCGACCCTTTCCTCAGCACCTCGTCCGGGCTCATGGGGATGATCGTCGCCAGCGAAAAGATGAACGGGTGGACGTAGGTCATGTAGAGGTAGTAGGTGCTCACCGCGTCCGACACCGAGTACGCCGCCATCGTCTGCGGCTGCTCGCGCGCGAACGGGAGCATGTCCTCCGCGTCCACCTCCACGGGGTTGTACTTGAGCTTCGCCTTGGTCACCGCCTTGAGGCCGTGCGATCCCGCGGGCAGGTACGAGTCGCGCTTGACCCACGCGAACGCGTCGAGGTGCAGGGCGGAGCGGCTGCGGCACTCGCCCGTCTTGCGGTCGCATCGGAACCCGAGCTCGTCGTACAGGCTCATCCCGAGCTTCCCCGCGCGCGTCTCCACGAACGGCCAATCGAAAAAGTCGCCGTTGTACGTGACGTACACGCACGGCCGGGTCTCGCGCATGTGGTCGAACCACCTCCGGAGCAGGCTCGCCTCGTCCGGCTCGTTCCAGACGACGAACGGGCCCGGGTACTCGGGCTTGGGGGTGTACTCGAAGTCCTCCACGTCCGCGCCCACCACCTCGCGGTTGATGATGAGGTACCCCTGCCCGTCGAGCATGTACGAGATCATGAACACCTGGTCGAGCTCCGCGTCGGGGAACTTCAGCGGCAGCTTCGTCGTCTCGATGTCGAACGCGCACACCCGAACTTCCCCGCGCGCGAGCAGGTCCGGTCGGTGGGTCAAGATGGTCTCCCCCGCCGACGCGCGCACGTCGTACCACCATCCGCACCGCGTCTCGGTGTCGATGAGCCAACGCACGTGGTACGGCACGTCGTACTCGCGGATGTCGATCATGGCGTCCGCGTAGTTGGCGATCGCGCGCTTCCCGCCGCCGGAGCCACCGCCGCCCCCGGGCCTGGCGTCGTCCGCGCGTCCGTGGTGCGCGCGGCCCGAGCCGCCGAGGCCGCCGGTGGTCTCCGTCTCCATCCGATGCAGCGCCTCGTACGCCGCCGCGGCTTCGCACTTGGTCTGATTCTTCCGCACCAGCGGCATCACCTCGCGGCGGACGTCCATCAGGTCCTGGACGGTCGCGAATACCACCTTCAGGTAGCGCTGGGTCAGGCCCGAGAGGTGGTTCTTCAGGTCGAGGTCCTCCTTGTCGACGATCAGCACGTCGTGGATCTTGCCCTCGTAGCGGCGGCGCAGAAACGCCTCGACGTCGTTCTCGCAGTCGGGCTCGGTGGCGATCAGAAAGTACGGAGCGTACTTCACCTGCGCCTTGAACGTCTCGCCGTCCTGCTGCATGAAGTAGCAGTTCACGGCGCTGAACTCCTTGCCGCTCTCGGCGTCCTGGACCGTCGTCTGGAACGCGCGGGGAGGAGGGGGAGGATCGACCATCGACCGGGGGGGGGGGATTTTCTGGTGTCAGTTTTTTTTTCTCACTTGAACACTACTCACCCCTCCGTGATGAGGAACGAACGAACCGGGGGGGTCGTGGTGGATCGATCGTCGGGATCGCCGGGATCGGGGACGCGAGCGGGGAAGGGTGGGGGGGCGTCCTGCCTCCCTCGCGACGAACGCGCCGCGGAGGTTTCGCGATTGGCCGAGGATGCGATCGATCGAGGGAACGACGGCGCGCGCACGCGCGGTCGCGCTCGCGGTCGCGAGGGCGCCCCCCTCCCCCTCGCGGGGACGCGCGCGGAAAATTTGAAAACTCGGGCGGGCCCCGGGTGCCCAGAAGGACGACGGGCGATCGCGAGGCGCTTCTCGCGCTCGCGCTCGCGCGTCCGGGGCTCGCGAGACCGCGCGATCCTGTCCGCCTTCGCGTTCGCGCGCGTTCGCGGGGCGCCCGCGGTTCGGGGCGGTCGGTGACGTACCGCGCAGACGTTCATGAGCCACCCGAGCCTGTCCTCTCCCTCGGAGAAGTTGGCATACCCCAGCGTCGCCTCGAGCGCGTCCTCCTCCTGCGCCATCTGGAGGCGCGACTTCTGGTTCTTCCAGTCCCCGCCTCCCTGCCCGCGGCGCTGGCCCTGCCCGCGCCCGCGCCCGGCCTCGCCGTACATGTTCCCCTTGGACCGCCCGCTCGTGTTCCCGCTGAACGCGGGCTGGCCGCCCATGGCGCGCGGTGGCGTGTCACGCGCACGCGCCCGCGCGCTCGCCTTCTCGGAGCAGCCTCCGAGCCGCGCGGGGTCTACCGCACCCTCGACCGAGCGATCGCCCGCGGCCGCGAATCCCGCGCGCGCGCGTTCCCGAACCCGCGGTGAGAATGAGCGCGCGTTCCCGCCCGCGCGATCCGGAGTGACGACGCGCGCGGAGGCGGGCGCGAGGTCGGGCGCGCGCGCACGATTTTTCAAATACTACGCGCGACGCGGGCGTAGTCTCGGAACCGGCGGCCGCGCGACGAGGTCAAAATGCACGTTTCGTGGGCCTGCGTGTATCGTCGATCTAGGTTACACGACGAGGCGCACACGCCGCGTCGGTCGCGCCGACGGCGATCGTCCCCTCTTCCTTCCCTCGATGCTCCGCTCGCCCTCTCACGCCCCGCTTCTCATCCTCCCCTCGATGATCTCGTCCGCCACCTCCTCGAAATCGAACGTGCACCCCTCCCTCATCTCCGGCGACCACAGCAGCGCCGCCCCGAACCCCGCCCCGACGGCGCCCCGGACGTCGTTCACGACGGAATCCCCCACGTGCACGCATCCGCGCTTATCCTCCGCGCCGACCCCCAGCGCCTCGAGCGCCGCCTCGAAGATCCTCCTGTCCGGCTTATCCGCCAGCACCTCCGCGCTCACGACCACCGCGTCCAGCGCCTCCTCGTCGAACCCGCACGCCCGCAACAACCCGGGAAGCCGCTCGTCCCAGTTGCTCACGACGGCCGTCTTCACCCCCGCGCCGCGCGCGCGCTTCAAAGCGCGAATCGCCCCCGGCGCGACGTGCCACGACGACGCCCGCTCGTAATGCTCGTAGAGATCGTCCAGCGCGGGCTCGAGCCTCGGGTCGTCCAGCTCCAAACCCCCCATCGCGTTCGCCACGAGCGGGCGCCAGAACCCGCGCCCGTCGCCGACGTACCGCACGCCAGGGGGGTTCGACGCCGGAATCGGCGACGCGAACCCGTCGCGAATCGCGCGTACGATGGCGTCGCCGTCCCCCGCCGGAAGCCCCCGCGCGCGCGCGATGCGCGCGTACGTCTCGACCACGGGCTCCTTCGGCGTGAGCAAACACCCGCCGACGTCCACGGTGAGGACGCGGTACCCGCCCGGGGGAGGCGCGGGTAACGTCCGCGGGCGGACGGAGGGGTCCGCGACGTCGAAGGGCCACCGGCCGAGCGGCGCCATCGCGCGCCGCGCGTTCGCCGCAAACGCCAGGTGCGCGTCGGGGTCGCGCGAGACGAGCAACCCGCACAGGTTCTGGACGCCGTCGGCGGCGGGTCCTCCGCGGGGGGGACCGGGGGTGTAGTCGTAGCGCCTTCCGACGGCGTCGGAGACGACGCCGCCGACGGCGCGGATCAACGCCTCGCCCGCGCACGAGTCCCACTTTTTCGTCCCCGACCGCGTCAGCGCCGAGTGCGTCGCGTCGCCGGAGAGCACCTTCAAAAAATGAAACCCCGTCGCGCTCACCTCGAACCCCACCGTCGCGTTCGTCGCCTCCAGAACCGCGCCGATCCGCCGGTCGCGCGTCACGCGGTTCACGCACAGGAGCGGCGGAGACGTGGGGGCGGCGGCGGGGGGGAGGAGAGTGGCGGAAGCGGACGCGCTTTTCTTCCGAGCGGCGCGTCCCTCCCCCTCCTCCTCCTCCTCCGGGTTCTCGAGCCCTCTCACGCCGACGCCGCGCCCGCCCCACACGACCCTTCCCATGCTCCCGACGCCCCGATCGAAGAACGGCTGCCCGATGATGCCCGCGACGGGGCTCCCGTCCACGGCGACGCCCATGAGGCACGTCACCGCGGTTCGCTCGCCGCTCGCGAACTCGTTGGTGCCGTCGAGCGGGTCGACGTACACCGCCACGCGCGACGCGTCGATGGGACGCGCGAGGTGCGGGGGCCACTCCGTCGCCGTCGGGTCGAGCGCGAGCTTCGCGGGGGCGGTGCGCGGGACGACGGTGCCGCGGGGCGCGAACGGCGCGAGCGTCGGGAGCCAGGGGCACGAGTCGTCGTCGTCGTCTCGAGCGTCGCTCTCGCTCGCGAGGTCGTCGGGGTTGTTGTTTCCGCACGGGTCGAGGCGAAGCGCGTTCTCGTACGATTCCTCGGCGACGACGGCGAGGTCCGGGCAGAAGGCTCTGAGCGCTCTGAGGACGTGCGCCTCGACCGCGCGGTCCGCCTCGGTCTGCGCGTCGACGACGTACTCGCCCGTGACGTCGTCGCGGCCGCCCTTGTCGCGCGTCCCGAGGCTTCCGCGCGCCGTCACCGCGCGGATGACTCGCTGGCCCTCGTCGTTCAGGTCGAGGAGCAGCGCGACGAGGTGCGGGACGCTCACGAGGGGGGGTGGAGACGGGGGGGACGAGTTCGCGGCGGAGTCGGACGGCGAGGGCGCGGCGGACTCGTCGTCAGTGACGCCGTACCCGCGGATGTCGTCGGAGAAGGACGTCAGCGCGCGCGAGGGGGGGAGGGCGCGCGCGGGGACGCGAGGCGCGCGGGGCCCGGGCCAGGGGGCGAGGCGGGGGGGGCCGCGGCCGTCGCCGTCGCGGGAGGACCGCGCGGGGGCGGAGGAGCCCGGGCGAGCGCGCGTCGCCACGCACCGGGGCGGGAGCTTGCCCGCCCCGCCGAGCGCGCGGCGCGAGAGGCACCCGTACATCGAGCTCGGGGACGCGCGCGGGGCAGTGAAGAGAAGGCGGAGATCCGACTTGGCGCCGCGAGAGCCGCGGCGTGCCAAATTGCTCGGAGCAGGTGATGAGGTCAGGTCGAGCGCTCACGAACGCGAGCGGTGAAGCGATTCGTCGTGCCGCCGCCGACCCTTTTGAAATTTGTTTTCTCAATCAACCACGCGACAGCTGGGGGTCGATTTTCGAAAAAACCTCGGCGTGTTCGTTCCCTTCGAAGGTACGATCGCGCCCGCACTCGCGCACGGCGCGGCGTCGCGCGCGGGCGCGCACTCGGCGTTCGGTCGGCTCGCCGCCGGCGCGCGCGCTCGGCGGGGTCGCGCGGCGGCCGCTTCGCGCGCGCGCGCGGTCGGGGCGCGTCTTCTCACCCGCCGCGGAGACCCCGTCCGTCGTTTTGACGGTGACACCGCTCGCGGGCGTCGTTGTTTTCCGCGCGCCATGCGGTTGTCTTCCCTTGCGTCGTCCGCGTTGGCGACCCTCGCGTCGGCGACCGCCTCACCGCTCGACCCCGCGCCCTCGGGCGCGCGGCGGCGCCTCTTGGGCCACTGCTTCGACGAGTTCGGCGGGCACCACACGGACGACCGCGCGGACGCCGCTGGGTCGAACGGCACGGACGCCTCCGCGTTCGGCGGCACGAACTGGGCGGCCGTGGAGACGGGCGTGCACGCGGACCCCCTCGTCGTGCGCCTCGTGTACTGGCTCGTGTACGTCCTCGCCGCGGTCGTCCTGCTGATCGCGATGCTCACGATCTGGCCGCCCCCCGACCGCGTCTTCCCGCGGAAGCGCCCCGCGCTTCGCGTCGTCCCTTGGTGCCTCCTCGGCCGCATGCTCGGCTACGGCGTCATCGACTGGCGCGAGGGGCGGCTCACGCCGTTCCCCCGCTACTTCCGCGAGCGCCACGAGGTCCTCTCCCTCTGGCTCGGGGACATGCGGTTCATCACCTTCCGCGCCAGGCTCACGCACTTCTTCGCCGGCATCGCGTGCACGGCCTCGCTCTCGATGGGCCTCACCGACCTCGAGTCCGGCCGCGTCACGGGCGACTTCTGGCTCGTCCAGGTGTGGGTGTTCGGCGCGTTGTTCGTGTACGAGATTGTCCTCGGCATCGCGCTGCGCGTCTCCGCGGTGGGCGCGTCGGAGCGCGCCCTGGCGGCGCCGACGATCGCCTCCGCGCGCCGAATCGAGCGCGAGTACTTCGGCGCGTGTTTCGTCTTCTCGTTCGCGTGCCTGGCGTGCTCGATCACCTTCGTGCACGTCATGGACGAGGGCGGGGGGTGCGGCGACGCGTTCAACACCTTCCTCGCGTACTCGTACGTCTTCGGCCTGTACGAGATCTTCAGCTGGTTCGCGCTCCACCCGGCGATCATCGCGCTCAGGTGGTGGCTGGGGCGAGCGTTCCTGCGCGTCAGCGTGGACGCCGAGACGGACGAGGAGACGATGGCGTGCTGCTGGAAGACGCACGCGTGCGCAAGGTGCCCGTGGCTCTGCGCGTGCGCGCCGCAGCCGAGCGCCGCCGTCGACGCCGACGGCGTCGCGCGCGACGACGACGAGTCGGACGGCGAGTCGGAGTCTTCCGACCGCGACGAACCATCCGCGGCGGCGCTGTATACCCCGGATCGGAAACGACCATCCGGTGGTCAGGGCGACTCCTCCGTCTCGGGCTCCGTCTCGATCGCGGCGGCGAAGGGGACCGTCGCGCGCGACGCGTCGCGCGCCGCGTCGGCGCCCTCGAAACATCAAAGGTGGCGCCCGAGTTTCCCTCGCCGCGCGCCGACGCGCCCCGCGCCTTCCTCCTCCGACCCTTCCTCGCCCGCGCTCGGGCTCACCGCGCCGACGCGGACGACGTCCCCGCCGCGCGCCGCGCGACTCTGCGCGGGGTGGGACGCGGACGTGGAGAGCGGCATCGCGAGCGCCTCCTTCGGGAGCGGCGCGTCCGGGGCGGCGGCGAACGCGCGACGCTCGCGAAACGGACTCCGCGCGTCCTCCGCGGGGTTCGAGCGCGGCCTCGTCGTCGGCTGGCGCATGGCCGCGGCGACGACCACGGCGAACGCGGCGAAGGACGCAGCTTTGAAGGCGGAGGAGGCTCGTCGCGAGGCGCACGAGCAGCGCACCGCGTTGGCTCGCGCGAAGGCGGCGGAGGCGGAAGCCAAGGCGGCGGCGGCGGAGGCCAAGGCGGCGGCGGCGGAGGCGGCGACGGCGCGACTGGCGCTCG
>MDSW01217345.1_pt1 | contig 13560 bp, 15 predicted proteins | sample 811171 | NCBI WGS metagenome assembly MDSW01 (sample SAMN05326641, study PRJNA326480) | marine metagenome | isolation source: seawater | place: Atlantic Ocean: North West | collected 2012 | reverse complement strand
TTTACATAAATATGAGGTAAATTAATATAATGAGTTTTTGCTTAATTTTATTAGCAGCTGGCGATAGTAAAAGATTTTCTTCTAAAATCCCTAAACCGTACATTAAAGTAAGAGGAAATACCCTTTTGGAGCACTCCTTAATTAAATTTAAAAAATTAAAAGAAATAAAAAATATCGTTGTTGTTATTAATAAAAGACATAAAAAATTTATTAAAAAAATTAAAATCAAAAAAGTTTTTAAAATAGTAGGTGGAGGAAATAGACAAGAGTCGACATTCAAAGCTCTGAAATATATTAAAAAAAAAGAAATAAAATGCTCGAATGTTCTAATTCATGATGCGGCAAGACCAAATTTTTCACTTTCATTAATTAAAAAAATAATAAATGCATCAAAAAATAATAATGCTATTCCAAGGGTTCCTGTGCATGATGCTTTGAAAGAACTAATTGATGGGAAAACTATTATAAATCTACCAAGAGAAAAATTTTTTTTAACACAGACGCCTCAGTCTTTTAATTTTAAAGAAATATTAAATCTACATTTACAAAATAAATCACATTATAAAGATGATGATCTTTCTTTAGTAAAATCTTTTAATAATATTAAATTTATAGATGGTGAAAAAAATAACTTTAAAATTACAAATCAACAAGATCTAAACATGTTTAAAAATTTTATAAATATAAAAACTACAAATGGAATAGGTTTTGACGTGCACAGACTTGTCCCAAAAAGAAAACTTTATCTCGCTGGTTTAAAAATTAAATCTAAATTGGGAACTTTGGGGCATTCGGATGGAGATCCTGTATTACATTCCATAACAGACTCAATACTAGGTGCGTGTCGAATGGGTGATATCGGTCAATTTTTTTCTGACAAGAATAAAAAGTTTAAAAATATAAGATCGACAATTTTATTAAAAAAAATTATCACTAAAGTTAAAAGCAAAGGTTACCATGTAAATAATATAGATATAAATATTATTACTCAGACACCTAAAATAAGGAAATATAAAAATAAAATGATAAATAACATCTCTAACTTATGCGAAACTACAAAAGATAAAATTAATATTAAAGGTAAAACAACAGAAAAGTTAGGAGTAATAGGAAAAGAAAAAGCAATAGCTTGTGAGGTATTAACATCTTTGATTAAGTATGATTAATAAATTAAATTATTATTTGATAACTCTTTTTATTTTTGGTGAAACAATCGAAAAATACCGTGGGACCTGGGCTTCATTATTTACAACTTTGTTCCTATTTTTATTAATCTATATTTTAAAAGTTCCAGTTATAATCATTTCTATATTAATCTTAATAATTTTCTTTTATTCTTTTTATGCAATTGAATCTTGTCTTAAAAATTTTAAAGATGAAGATCCACAGGAAATAGTAATAGATGAATTTGTGGGACAATCTATACCTATTGTTTTATATGAACTATTTCATTCAGATCGAGATAATTCTGGAATAGAAACATTGCAGATTTATCTGTGGTTTTTTTTATTGTTTAGATTATTTGATGGATTGAAACCATTTCCCATAGATTATGTTGATAGAAAATATAAAAACACTTTTGGTATTTTGTTCGATGATGTTTTGGCTGGTTTTTATGTAGTTATTTGTCTTGTATTATTCATGGTTGGAAAAACTTTATTTTTTTGATGAAAAAACTAAGTAAAAAAATTGTTGGATTATTTAAAAAAAGAAAACTTAAACTAGCTGTTGTTGAGTCTTGTACTGGCGGGATGCTTTCAAGTGCAATTACCTCAGTAAGTGGTTCTTCTAAAATATTCACATTGGGTTTAGTTACCTACTCAAATCAATCTAAAAACCGTTTGTTAAAAGTTCCAAAAGAAATTATCAAAAAGTATGGCGCTGTAAGTAGCCAGTGTTGTTCATCGATGGTAAAAAATTTAAGTAAAATTAGTCAAAGTAACGTGTCTATCTCAATTACAGGTATTGCTGGACCTAACGGTGGGAGTAAAAAAAAACCAGTTGGACTAGTCTTTATTGGAATTAAAAGAGCAAGTAAAATCAAAATTGGTAAATATTTGTTTAAAAACAAAGGACGTTCAAATATTCAAAGGGCCGCAGTTAAAAAATCCTTACAATTAATTTTAAGTGTTCTTAAATAGAATAATTGCCCTTTTTTCAAAAGCATCCGCAATAGTTTTTAAGCCTTGATCAAAAGATTTCTTCATAATCATATTATAAAAGACATTTTTTATTTCAAAATCTATTTTAAAAATAACCTCGCTTTGATTGTTAACTTCTCTTATTTCCCATTCATTACTTAAATGTTTTAGGGGTCCGCCAATATTGTTCACAATAATTTTATCTTTTTCTTTGTAATATGTTACATGACTTTTGTAAGTTTGATTTATAAACTTTTTTCCAACTGTTAAATCAGCTTCCATTTCTATCATGTCATTCATATCTTCTTTTTTATGAATTTTACCACTCAAGCACCATGGAACAAATTCTGGATATTTTTCAATATCAAGTATCATTTTAATAAGATCTTTTTTTTTACAGGGGATTATTTTTTTTATTGAAGCGTTTGGCATTTTATCTGTTCATCTCTTGAGTTTTTCAATTTTTTAAAATCTTCGTCTGCATGATAGGAAGATCTTGTTAACGGAGATGAAGCAACTAATAAAAATCCTTTTGATAAAGCAATATTTTTTAATTCAATAAATTCATGAGGTTCGTAATATCTTTGAAGAGGATAGTGTTTAGGTGAAGGCTGGAGATATTGACCTATAGTCAAAAAATCAACTTTTGCAGTTCTAAGGTCATCCATTACTTGTATAATTTCAAATTTTGACTCGCCGAGTCCCACCATTATTCCTGATTTTGTGAAAACATTAGGTTTAATTTTTTTAGCAGATTCAAGTAATTTTATAGAAGCATAATACCTAGATCCAGGTCTAACGTTTAAGTATAAACTTGGGACTGTTTCTATATTATGATTAAAAACATCAGGAGATGCTTCCAAAACCTTTTTAAATGCATCTCCTTTTCTTAGAAAATCTGGAGTCAAAACTTCTATTGTTGTTTTGGGATTTATTTTTTTTATCTCCAAAATAACATTTTTGAAATGACCAGCTCCACCATCCATTAAATCGTCTCTGTCAACAGATGTTACGACAACATGATTAAGGTTTAGTTCTTTTACCGCTTTTGAAATTTTTACCGGTTCATAAGGATCAAGTTTAAATGGTTTTCCTGTCTTAACATCACAAAAAGCGCAACCTCTCGTACATATGTCGCCCATAATCATAAAGGTTGCGTGTTTCTTGCTCCAACACTCAGTAATGTTTGGGCAGTTTGCTTCTTGACAAACTGTATGAAGTTTATTTTTGTTTACAATCTCTTTAGTTTTAAAAAAAATTTGTGTATCTAAGATTTTCGATCTAATCCACTTAGGTTTTTTTTTAATTGGATTATAAGGTTTTTTAATTTTTTCTGGGTGTCTGTATTTAGTCATTTAATTTAATAATTATCTCGTCACTTTTTCCAAATTTTAACTTATCCCTTACAAGAATATCGACTAAATCCAAATCTAAACTATCTGAAAGGAGATGATTTTTATGATCTATAATATCAATTTTATTTTTCAGATAAACTTTTTTATTAGTTAAATATTTTTCATTCTCTTTTTTTTCAAAGTAAGAGATTAAGCCTCTATCACCAGAAAAAAGATTTACGGCGATATACAAGAATAAAAAAATATTTAAGAATAAGATTTTTCTTTTTTTTAAAACATCTATAAATTTCATATCTAGATTTTAGTCATTTTGGCGGAATTTCCAAGTTCCTCTTCTATTCTTATTAATCGATTATATTTAGATACCCTCTCTGATCTTGCCAAAGATCCTGCTTTTATTTGTGAAGAATTTGTCGCAACTGCCAGATCTGCAATAAATGTATCCTCCGAGTCGCCAGATCTGTGAGAAATAATTGTTTTAAAACCATTTTTATGAGCTAATTCAATTACGTCTAATGTTTCACTTACCGTACCTATTTGATTAAGTTTAACTAGGATAGCATTAGCTGATTTTGTTTCGATCCCTTTCTGAAGTCTTTTGAAATTTGTAGCAAACAAATCATCTCCGACTATTTGTATATTTGTATCATTTGTTAATTTTTTCCAGGAGTCCCAATCATCTTCTTTAAAAGGATCTTCGATTGATTTAATTGGATATTTTTTAATCAATTCCGAATAATCATTAATAGTGATAGGTTTCTTTAGCTCATTTGCTGCAATATCTAAACAAATAGAAATATCCTCTCCTGGTTTAAAACCTGATTTTTCGATTGCTTTAGATATTAATTTAATTGCTTCTTCAGTATTTTTTAAATTTGGAGCAAAACCACCTTCATCACCAACATTAGTATTATCAACCATCGTCTTCAAATTTTGTATGACCAAAAAACATTTTCTCATAGCTTCTGAGAATGAATTAGATTTCTCAGGCCGAATCATAAATTCTTGAATGTCCAAATTATTGTTTGCATGAACACCTCCATTAAGTATATTTAATAGAGGAACTGGTAATTGATATGTTTGTGATTTTTTAAGACTCCTAAATAAAGATAATTTATTTTCGATTGCATTTAATTTACATATGGCCATTGAAACAGCTAAGATTGCATTTGCACCAAGTTTTTTCTTTTGATCTGTTCCATCTAATTCAATTAAAGTTTTATCTATTTTAAGTTGATCGGCACAATCAAAATTAATTATTGATTTTGAAATTAGACCGTTAATATTTTCAACAGCTTTAAGAACACCTTTTCCTAAATAATCTTTATTTTCTTTATCTCTTAATTCATAAGCTTCGTGTGTTCCTGTAGATGCACCTGAGGGTACTATTGATAAAGCAGATCTATTTTCCGAAAAAACCTCTGCTTCCACTGTTGGATTGCCTCTGCTGTCAAAAACCTGTCGGCCTTTAACTTTTTTAATTTTTGCCATTCTTTATTAAATTATCTATTTCAACCAATTGTTTTAAGAGGTCTGCCATCTTTGATAAAGGAACCATATTTGGTCCATCAGACGGCGCATTGTCCGGATCAGGATGTGTCTCAATAAAAACTGCTGCAACGCCAACAGCAATTGCTGCACGAGATAGATGTTCTACAAATTCTCTTTGTCCGCCACTTTTATCTCCCATTCCACCAGGTTGTTGGACAGAATGTGTTGCGTCAAAAACAACCGGGTAACCATTCTTTGCCATAATGGGTATAGATCTCATGTCAGAAACTAAAGTATTATAACCGAAGCTTGCTCCTCTCTCTGTAACTAAAATATTTTCATTACCGGAGTCTGCAATTTTTTTTGTAACGTTTACCATATCCCACGGAGCTAAGAATTGACCTTTTTTTACATTTATAACTTTTCCTGTTTTTGCCGCTGCAATCAATAAATCTGTTTGTCTACACAAAAAAGCTGGTATCTGTAAAACATCTGCATGTTTAGAAACAATTTCACATTGTTCAACTGTATGTACATCTGTCAATACAGGAACTTCAACTTGTTTTCTAATTTTATCAAAAACTGGCAAAGATTTTTCAAGACCAGCACCTCGCTTTCCTTTTAGACTAGTTCTGTTAGCCTTATCAAAAGATGTTTTGTAAATAAAACCAATCTGAAGTTCATCGGTAATTTTTTTTAATTCTGTAGCAACATCCATTGCATGTTTTTCATTTTCTAATTGACATGGTCCAGCAATTAGAGAAAAACGGCCTGTGTTTGAAATATTCAATTTTCCACATTTGACAGATTTACTTATCATTAGTTTTTTCTCCCATTTGATCCCGCTGCTTTAATAAAAGATGCAAATAACGGGTGAGGTGTAAAAGGTCTTGATTTAAATTCAGGATGAAATTGTACACCAATAAACCAAGGGTGATTTCTTAACTCAATTATTTCAGGAAGCATCCCGTCTGGGGACATTGCAGAAAAAATTAAACCTTTTTTTTCAAAATCATTTTTATATTTAATATTTACCTCATATCTATGTCTATGTCTTTCTTTGATTTTATTTTCAGAGTAAATTTTAGATATTAAAGAATTGTTTTTTAATACTGCATCGTATAATCCTAACCTCATTGTTCCACCTAAATTCTTTCTAGTTCCTTTAATTTTTTTCTTACCTTTTTGCCATTCATCGAGCAAGCCAACGACTGGGGTGCAATTGTTACCAAACTCACTCGTAGAGGCATTTTTTATATTTAATAAATTTCTAGCAGCTTCTATCACCGCCATTTGCATACCAAAGCAAATACCGAAGAAAGGTATATTATTCAATCTTGCGTATTTTATGGCAGCAATTTTACCTTCTGTACCCCTTTTTCCAAAACCTCCGGGAATAAGAACTCCAGTTACATCTTTTAATAATACCTTTATATTATCAGGCTTTAGATTTTCCGAGTCTATTCTCTTTAAATTAACTTTTACATTATTTGAAATACCACCATGTATTAATGCTTCATCTAATGATTTGTAAGCATCTTTAAGATCAACGTATTTACCTATAATACCTATTTTTACGTCTTTCTTAGGATTTAAAACTCTAGAAGTAATATTTTTCCACTTACTAAGGTTGGGTGATTTTTTACTTTTAATATTGAAATAAGATAGAACTCTTTCATCTAATTTTTCTTTATGAAAAGAAATTGGTGCTTCATAAATAGTTTTTACGTCAACAGTTTCTATAACATTGTCTATTGGGACATTACAAAATAAAGATATTTTTTTTCGCTCGGTCTTTGGTATTGCTCTTTCAGATCTACAAATAATTATATCAGGTTGTATTCCCAAGCTTCTTAATTCTTTAACCGAATGTTGGGTTGGCTTTGTTTTTAATTCACCAGAAGCTTTTAAATAAGGAACTAAAGTTAAATGAATGAATAAACTATTTTTTTTTCCAACATCATTCGAAAATTGTCTTATTGCTTCTAAAAAAGGAAGGCTTTCAATGTCCCCTACTGTTCCACCTATTTCACAAATAATAAAATCTTCATTTTTAACATCGTGAGAAATAAATTTTTTTATTCTATCAGTAACATGTGGAACAACTTGAACGGTGCCTCCTAAATAATCTCCGCGTCTTTCTTTTTGAATTATATCGCTATAAATTCCGCCTGTAGTAATATTATCAGACTGGGTTGCTGAAATTCCTGTAAATCTTTCGTAGTGACCTATGTCTAAGTCTGTTTCAGCTCCATCATCTGTTACAAATACTTCCCCATGCTGAAAAGGATTCATTGTTCCTGGATCAACATTTAAATAAGGATCCAACTTTCTAACTCTAACTTTATATCCTCTTAACTGTAATAATGAAGCGAGCGAAGCTGATGAGAGACCTTTGCCTAATGATGAAACCACGCCGCCAGTGACAAAAACATATCGCGCCATGGAAGTACGTTATATCTTTTTTTTAATTGAAAATAAAGTTTATTTTGATGATTCTGGAATTTTTGGCAAATTAGAGTCTTTTTCTTCCTCTATTTTCTCTATAACAGATCTAGTTTCCTGCAAATCATCTCTTGATAAAATTACTAGAAATATACTCGAAATAATAAAAAGTGTAGCAATTACACCTGTTAATTTGGTAAGAATATTTCCTACCGATCTTGTTGAAGCAAAATTGTCTTGGGACAAACCTAAACCAAGAGCTCCGCCTTCAGATCTTTGAATTAAGACTATTAGAACTAGAAAAATAGCCAAAAATATATTTGCTGCTATTAAAATTGTTTCCATGGGTTTTATTTATAGAAATTTTTTATTATATCAATAAAATTTTTCGAAGATTTTGAGGCTCCACCTATCAAAAAGCCATCTAAATGTTTAATTGATTTAAAATAATTGATACTTTTTTTGTCCACTGATCCTCCATACAATATTTTGATATGTTCTTTGGTTTTTAAACTATTTTTGAGAAATTTTCTTATTGATAATATAGTTTTTGTTAATTCATTATTTGTTGGAGTTTTTCCAGAGCCTATCGACCAAACTGGTTCGTATGCTATAATTATTTTTTTAAAGTTATAGTTTTTTTTTAAAACATTTCGTAATTGGGAATTAAGAACTTTTGAAGTTAATTTTTTATTTTTTTCATTAATATTTTCACCTATACAAAGTAAAACAGTAAAATTATTCTTCAAAGATAATAAAACTTTTTCTTTAATAATTTTATTAGTTTCACCTTGGGCTCTATTTTCAGAGTGACCAATTATTATATATTTAACACCAACATTTTTAATCATGTAGGGACTTACAGAACCTGTATATGAACCAAATTTATCTTTATAAAAACAATTTTGTGCTGAAATTAAAATTTTTTTATTTCTATATTTTTTTGAAAAATCCTGAATTAATGTCAATGGAGGTGCAATTAAAATTTTATATTTTTTATTATTTTTTTTATCCTTTAGAAAATAACTATTTATTTTATCTAAAATTTTGATTGAACTAGGAATACCGAACATTTTCCAGTTTCCTACAAAATACTTAAGACTGCTACTCATAATTAAAGACTTTTTTATTTATAGATTTTTCAATGTATTTAATTTAAATTTCTTAAATTAAAATTATGCTTTCATCAATAAGAAAATTTTCAAAATCTTTTTTAGCTAAGATTTTCGTGGCTATAATTGCTTTACCTTTTATATTATGGGGTGTTGGAGACATATTTAGAGAAGGCAAACAAAACGTTATAGTCGAAATAAATAAAGAAAAAGTAAATGCCAAAGAGTTTGTTGAATACATACAAAAAATTAAACTGTCATCAGAAGAAATTAAAAGAGTTGGCAAGAGCAAAATTCTTGACCAAATTTTAACAAATTATATAAGTGAAAAAATTATATTATTAGAAACGGAAGAGAAAGGTTTGAAAATAACCGACGATGCCCTTATTAAAATTTTATATAGTGACAAAAGTTTCCAAAAAGATGGAAAATTTTCAACAACTAAATATGAAAAATTTATGTTAACAAGTGGATTTACAAAACCGGTTTATGAGAAAACTGTTAAAGATGTTGAGCTTAAGGGACAACTATTAAATTTTTATAGCGGAGGAATAAAACTTCCTAGTTTTATAATTAACGATATTTATAAAAAAAACAATTCTTCTAAACAAATTCAGTATTTGGATTTAAATGAAATTTACAACAAAAAAAATATTGATGAGAAAGACATAAAAGATTTTTATGAAAAAAATAAAAATTTTTTTAAAGAAAAATATAAAAAATTTAAATATCTTGAACTTTCACCAAAAATAATTATAGGGAAAACAGTATCTGATGATACTTATTTCAAAAAAATAGAGAAAATAGAAAATGATATTCTTGATGGAAAAAATTTTGAAATCATAACCTCAGAGTTTAAAAAAAATGTTGTTAATGTCGGATTTGTAAACTCAACCAAAACCTCTGAAACTGGAGTGGATCTAAAAAATCTTGAAGATAAGTTATTTAATAAATTTTTTTCTATTCAAAAAGTTAATTTACCAGAATTTGTTATTATTGACTCAAAATATTATATTGTTGAAATAGAAGAGGAAAAGGAAAAAATCACTAACCTTGAAGACTCTAACTTAAAGAAAACAATTATAGGTCAACTCAAAGTACGTTATAAAATAGATGAAAATAATAAACTTTCAAAAGATATATCAAATAAAAAATTTGACGGCTCAATGATGGATGGGTTTTCGAAGAAAAATAATATTGAACTAAAGACTTTAAATATAAAAAATATTAATGATAAAAGTAATTTTGATCAAAAACTAATCAATGAAATTTATAATTTTAATAAAGGACAGGTATTTCTATTAACAGATGATATATTCAAAATAAATTATTTAATGAGAATTATTAAAGAAGACTATCCTAAAATAGATTTAAATTCTGATAATTATAAAAAAAATATAGTTTACGCTAACACAGAGTACATAAGAAAAGTTTATAGTTCATATGATAAATATATTAATGCAAAATATAATGTTAACGTCAACAACAGAGTATACGAAAGAATAAAAAATTCATTTTAATGAAACTTAGCACAAGCTTCAATAACTTTAAGAGAAAACACAGAGAAAGTGTAAATCAGATTATAAGTTATGAACAAATTTGTAAGAATTATAGTTTTGTTGAAAACCTTTATAAATTTATTTTATCAAAAAGAAATAGTTTCATATTCGAGTCGGTTGAAAAAGGGACTATCCGTGGCAGGTACACTATAATTGGTTTTGAACCCGATAAAATTTATAATATTAAAAAGAATAAAATCTACATCGACAACTTTACAAAAATCAAAATTATAAAAAAAAATGTTTTAAGTTTTTTAAATAAATTACTTGAGGACTTAAAAACAAACACACCACCTAATTTACCCCGTATGTCAACTATGTTAGTAGGCTACTTTTCATACGATATAATACGTATGATTGAAAAAATTCCTGATAGCTGCAAAGACGATATTAATATACCTGATATAAGATTAATAAGACCAAAGAAAATTATAATATACGACAATGTTAAGAAAAAAATTTTTTTTATACATAATATTTTTAAAGATCAAGTAATCAAAAATTATGAGTCAGAGTATATAAAAATTAGCAATGATTTTAATGAACTCATCCACTTAGGAAATATTAATTTCCCGGTTAACTTTAGTAAAAATAAGAAAAATATTGTAATTAAATCTAATATTTCGAAATCAAAATTTAAAAGTAATATTTTAAAAGGAAAAAAATATATTAAAAGAGGAGATATATTTCAGGTTGTTTTAAGCCAAAGATTTGAAGCGAAAATTGATAAACCGGCATTGGAAATTTATAACACACTGCGATCATTGAATCCTTCACCTTTTATGTTTTTTTTCAATTTTAAAGACTTCAAAATTCTAGGAAGTAGTCCTGAAATTTTAGTTAGATCAATAAATAATGAAATTACTATAAGGCCAATAGCGGGCACAAGGCCTCGTGGAAAATCAAAAACTGAAGACCTGAAATTAACAAAAGAGCTACTTTCAGACCCCAAAGAATTAGCTGAACATCTTATGCTTCTAGATTTAGGCAGAAATGATGTTGGAAAAGTTTCTAAGATTGGAACAGTTAAAGTAACAGAAAGATTTAAAATTGAAAAGTATTCACATGTAATGCACATTGTTTCTAATGTAGTCGGAAAACAAAACAATAATTTTTCAAATTTTGAAACATTTTTATCAGGATTTCCAGCTGGAACCGTAAGTGGCGCGCCTAAAATAAGGGCTATGGAAATAATTGACGAATTAGAAACTTCTAGAAGAAATCTTTATGCTGGTGGTGTGGGCTATTTCACTGCAAATAAAGATTTTGATACCTGCATAGCACTTAGAACTGCTCTTATAAAAAATAACAAAATTTATGTTCAGGCTGGCGCGGGAATAGTTGCTGATAGTAATCCAGAAAATGAATATAATGAAACTGTAAATAAAGCAAAAGCGCTATTAAAAGCTATAGAGTAAATGAAAACATTATTAATAGATAACTATGATAGTTTTACATATAATTTGTATCATTATCTATCATCATCAAAATGTAATGTTGATGTTTTTCGAAATGATAAAATAAATACAAGTCAAATATTAAAAAAAAAATATAAGAAAATAATTATTTCCCCTGGTCCAGGAAATCCTAATCAAGCAGGAAATTGCTTAAAAATTGTTAAAGATGTTTTTAAATCTATTCCAATATTAGGCGTATGCTTAGGTCATCAAATTATAGGCCAGGCATTTGGTGCTAAGATAATTAATGCTAAAAAGCTAATGCATGGGAAAACTAGTAAAATTTCTCATGACAAAATTGGAATTTTTAAAGGTGTAAAGAATAACCTTGTAGGAACTAGATACCATAGCCTGATAATAGATAAAAAAACTTTAAATAAAGATTTCATAATTACAGCTAAAACAAAAGATAATGTAATAATGGGAATTATGCATAAAAAATATAATTTACATGGGGTGCAATTTCATCCTGAAAGCATAAATACAAAAGAAGGAATGAGGTTAATTAAAAACTTTTTAAAATATAAATAAAATGGATGAAATAATAGAAAAACTTAAAAATAAACAAAATCTTTCTTTTGAGGAGAGCAAACTGGCTTTTGAAAATATGATGACAGGAAAAGTAAAAGATCAACAAATTCATGATTTTTTAACTTTTTCATCTGCAAAAGGAGAAACATCTAACGAAATAGCTGGTGGAGTTTATGTTTTGCGAGACAAAGCTACAAAAGTTAATGTTCCTGGTGATGCAGTTGATACTTGCGGAACAGGTGGAGATGGAAAAAATACCTTGAATATATCAACTGCTGCAGCCCTTTTATTATCAAGTTTTGAAGTAAAGGTTGCAAAGCATGGTAATAAATCTGTTTCCTCAAAATGTGGTTCTGCTGATGTACTTGAAAAATTAGGAATAAATATATCCCTTAATGCAAAGGAAGTAGAAACAAGTATAAATAATAATAATTTTGGATTTATGTTCGCTCCAAATTATCACTCAGCAATGAAATATGTTGGTCCTATAAGAAAAAAAATTGGAAAAAGAACTATATTTAATTTAATTGGACCATTGAGTAGTCCAGCAAACGTTAAAAGACAAGTTGTCGGGGTTTTTGATAAGAAATTATTAAAGACATTTGCTGAAGCACTAAAAAATTTAAATTTAAAAAAAGCGCTGATAGTAAATAGTGAAGATGGTCTAGATGAAATTTCTCCATATGCTAATACTAATATTGTGGAACTTTACAACGGTGAAATTAAAGAAACTATTTTAAATCCAAATGAATTAGGTATCAAAGCAGGGAAATTTGAAAATATTATTGGAAAAGGTCCTGATTATAATTCAGAAAAAATAAGAGAAATATTTCAGGGAAAAGATAATGATTTTTCAATAGCTGTATGTCTTAATGCTGCGGCAGGATTGATTGTAGCGGATAAATCAAGTTCTTTTAAGGAAGGTTACACAAAATTAAGAGATCATATTCTTTCAAGAAAAGTGATGGCTCACATGTCGAAACTACAATCATGATAGATCATTTAGATAAAATATACGGCGAAAAAAAAGAAAGTGTTGAGAGGTATAAGAAATTATACTCTGTTAAAGATTTAAGTGAAAAGATAAAGACAAATAAAAATTACTATGATTTTGAAAAACCACTAAATAATAAAAACAAAGTTAATGTTATAGCTGAAATAAAAAAAGCTAGCCCATCAGCAGGTGAGATAATAAAAGATTATAATCCAATTGAGATAGCAAAAAAATACGCAAAGTCTGGAGCAACATGTTTATCCGTTCTTACTGAAGAAAAAAATTTTAAAGGTAAAATTGAAGATATTCAAGATATAAAAAAAGAAGTCAAACTTCCAATTCTTTGTAAAGATTTTATATATGATGAATATCAATTATATCTTGCAAGAGCGTTTGGTGCTGATGCGATACTAATAATTTTAAATGGTGTTGGACAACACCGCGCTGTAGGACTTCGAATGCTGGCAAAAGTTCT
>MDSW01091157.1_pt1 | contig 13561 bp, 9 predicted proteins | sample 811171 | NCBI WGS metagenome assembly MDSW01 (sample SAMN05326641, study PRJNA326480) | marine metagenome | isolation source: seawater | place: Atlantic Ocean: North West | collected 2012 | reverse complement strand
GGAGGGGGGGGCGCGGGCGGGGGCGAGTCGGTGGGGGTCGCGGCGGCGTTCTTCGCCGAGGTGACGGCGCTCGAGGCCGCGTTCGGGAAGGCGTGCGCGGAGGCGGTCGCCGCGGCGAGGGGCGAGGGGGCGGGCGGCGAGCGATAGAGGAGGAACGGCGGGGCGCGGTGAGGCGTAGAGCGAGACCGGGTGCCTGTTGCGCCGGTTCATTGCCGACAAATAATCTTCGAGTGATGATGAGCCCGCGCTTGAAATGAAACCCGCGATCCGGGAGTCACAGATCGGAACAGTGTCTCGTCGGCACCTTCGAGAAGATCGATCGGCGTCGATCCGCGGCCTCTGCGGGATCGCGTCGCGTCAGAAGCGCGCGCGCGTCTCGTCTCGCGTGCGGTCTCGAGCGCCCGTTCGTTCGCCACGCGCCGACTCGTCGCGCGTCTCTTCGTTCGCGCGGTTCTTTCGCGATTCCGCCGTCCTCCGCCCTCGCCCGCCGCTTGCGGTGCGGCATGGCGGGTTCCTCCGAGCGCCTGGGCCTCGCCGCGGCGATCCTCACCGTGTTCCTGTACTTCTCGACGACGAGCGGCGGGGAGGACACGCTCGCGCTCTCGGCGCCCCCCGGCGGCGGGGCGTTCCCCGGGCACGTCCTCGTGACCGGCGGCGCGGGTTTCATCGGTTCGCACGCGACGATGCGTTTGCTGGACGAGGGGTACGCGGTGACGATCGTGGATAATTTCAGTCGCGGGAATCCGGGCGCGATCGACGTCCTCCGCGATCTCGCCCCCAGGGACAAGCTCCGCGTCGTCCCCGGCGACCTGGGCGTCCAGGCCGACATCGACCGCGCGTTCAGCAAGTACCCCGTGGACGCGGTCATACACTTCGCCGCCATCGCGTACGTCGGCGAATCCGTCGCGAACCCGCTGCAGTACTACCACAACATCACGATCAACACCGTGATGCTCCTGGAGACGATGAAACGCTTCGACGTGCGCAAGCTCGTGTACAGCTCGACGTGCGCGACGTACGGGAACCCGGAGAAGCTCCCGATCACGGAGCGCACGCCTACCGTCCCGATCAACCCGTACGGCAAGGCGAAGCTGTACGCGGAGAGCGCGATCAAAGACTTCGCCGCGGCGAACCCGGGATTCGACGCCGCGATCCTGCGGTATTTCAACGTCTTCGGCTCCGACCCCGAGGGGAGGCTCGGCGAGTTCCCGCGACCGGAGCTCCGCCACCACGGCCGAATCTCCGGCGCGTGCTTCGACGCCGCCCTCGGGCTCATCCCCGAGCTCGTCGTCATGGGCACGGATTTCCCGACGCGGGACGGGACGTGCGTGAGGGACTTCATCCACGTGACGGATCTCGTGGACGCGCACTTCGCGGCGCTGCCGCGCGTCGCCAACCCGCCCGCGCTGTACAACGTCGGCACGGGGAAGGGCGTGAGCGTGCGCGAGTTCGTGGAGGGGTGTAAGCGCGTGACGGGGGCGAACATTAAAGTCCGGGAGCAGAGGGAATCCCGGCCGGGGGATTACGCGGAGGTGTACGCGGACGTGACGAAGATTCGCGAGGAGCTCGGGTGGAGCGCCAGATTCACGGACCTGGAGGAGAGCATGGGACACGCGTGGGCGTGGAGGAAGAAACACAAGAACGGGTACTGAGGCGGAGAGGAGGGAAGAGGGGGGGAGGGTCCGGCCAGAAGAGAGGCAGAGGAGAGGAAAGGGGGGCACTGATCACGGAGCGCGAGTTCGGCGCGCGAACGGAGTGTGAGGAGGACGAGCGAGGGACGCGCGCGACGGAAGACCCCCTCTGATGAAACGAACAAGCACCCCGAGAGGCGCGAGAATCTGAGTTCCCTGATGGCGCGCGATTCTCACAAGTTGCACGCGGCGCTGCGCGCGCCGCCCGGTTTCGACTCTCGTGACCCTAATAAAAGCCCTGCGGCGCGTGCGCTCGCTCCTCACTTCTCGATCGCCCTCCCTCGTGATCGTTCCCGGGTCCCGCCTTCGATCGCCTCTCTCGCGATGGACGACGCCGCGCTCGAGAAGGCGCTCCTCCTCGAGGTGTCGCGCGGCGACGTCGAGTCCGACGCGTTCGCGCGCGCCAGCGGCGTGGACCACAAGAAAGTCGTCGGCCTGCTGAAATCGCTCGAGGCGTCCGCGCTCGTCGCGTGCACCGCGCGCGACTTCTCCAAGCTGGCCCTGACCCCCGAGGCGGCGGCGTACGTCACCGCGGGCTCGCCCGAGGCCCAGGCGTTCGCGGCGGTGCCCCCGGAGGGATGCACGCTCGCTGAGTTTAAGGCCAAGGTGGACAAGGCGGTCGGCGACGTCGGGTTCAAGCAGGCGATGCAGAGCAAGTGGCTCGGGATGGTGAAGGGCGCGGAGCCCAGGGTGGAGCGCAAGGTGGCCGAAATCGCGGACGACCAGTGCCAGCGCTTCCTGGGCATGGTCCAGGCGGGCGACCACGCCTCGGTGCCCCCGAAGGAGCTCGATCTGCTCGTGAAGAAGCGCAAGCTCGTGAAGCAGGAGACGTGGAAGACGTACGCCGTGACGCGAGGCGCCGAGTTTGCGTTGGAGCGCAAGAAACAACCCGCGGATCTCACGAAGGAGATGCTCCAGGACGGGTCCTGGCGCGGCGCGGACTTCAAGCCGTACAACTTGGTCCCGGGCGCGGGCGCCCCCCGAGCGGCGGCCACGTCCACCCCTTGCTGAAGGTCCGCCAGCAGTTCAGGGAGACGTTTTTGCAGCTCGGGTTTGCCGAGATGCCGACCAATAACTTCGTGGAATCCGGGTTCTGGAACTTCGACACGCTGATCCAGCCGCAGATGCACCCGGCGCGCGACGCGCACGACACCTTCTTCATGAAAACCCCGGAGTTGGCGAACAGGGCGCCGGAAGACTACGTTCAGCGCGTGCGCACCATGCACGAGGTGGGCGGGCACGGGAGCGTCGGACACCAGTACGCGTGGAAGCGCCGGGAGGCGGATAAGAACATCTTGCGCACGCACACCACCGCGGTGTCCGCGCGGTGTCTGCACAAACTCGCCGCGGACGGATTCAGGCCGGCGAAGTTCTTCTCCATCGACCGCGTCTTCAGGAACGAGGCGGTGGACCGCACGCACCTGGCGGAGTTCCACCAGGTGGAGGGGGTGATTTGCGATAAGGGCTTGACGCTGGGCGACTTGGTCGGCGTTTTGCATCAGTTCTTCGCGCGATTGGGGATGACCCAGCTCCGGTTCAAGCCCGCGTTCAACCCTTACACGGAGCCGAGCATGGAGATCTTCGCGTACCACCCGATGCTGAAGAAGTGGGTGGAGGTTGGGAATTCGGGGATGTTCAGGCCGGAGATGATGCTCCCGATGGGCATGCCCGAGGACGTCAACGTCATCGCGTGGGGGCTCAGCCTCGAGCGGCCGACGATGATCATGTACGGCATCGACAACATCCGAGACCTGTTCGGGTCCAAGATGCAAATCGGGGCCGTGAAGAACAATCCCATCTGCAGGCTCGGGATGATCGAGCAGAGGGAAACCGTCAACGCGACGCAGTGACGACGAGCGCGCGCGCGTGCGTTGTTTTGGTTGTTTCTTTTTTCAACTCCAAAAAAAAAGGTCAAAAAATTCAGTCTCCGAGTCCGGCGTTCACTCACATGTTGTCCGCCTTCTTCCTCAGCGCGTCCAGCTCGCTCTCGATGGCGTCGCTCACGGGCCTTCCCTCCGGGAGCTCTCCACCCTTCTTGGCCGGCTCGCCGAGCATCTTGGCTTTCATCGCGGCGAGCTCGTCGTCGACGCCGCCGCCCTCCAGCGCCTTGAACTTATCCTCGAGGTCGTTCGTCGTGCTGAGCATGCCGACCGCCTCCGCCTCCGCCTCCATGCTCATGACCTTCTCCTCCATCTTCTCGAACGCGGAGAGCGCGCTCGACGTGCTGACGCCCGCGACGAGGTCCTGCACCGCCTTGTTGGTCTTGGCGCTCGTGGCGCGCGCCTTGAGGGTGTCCTTCTTGCTCTTCGCCTCCGCCATCTTCGTCTCGAGGAACCGCGTGTTCGCGATGAGCTTCTCCACCGCCTCCTTCTGCGCCTCCAGGTTCACCTTCATCTGGTCGGCGTTCTCCTGGTAGCTCTTGCGCCGCGAGAGCGCCTCGCGCGCGAGCTCCTCGTCGCCTTTGCTCATCGCGAGCTCGGCGCGTCGGTACCAGTCATCCGCCGTCGCCTGCGCCTGCTTGTACTTGTTCTCGAGCTGCTTCTGGCTCGCGATGACCTGCGCGGAGGCCTGGCGCATCTTCACCAGATCCTCCTGCATCTCCACCACGGTCTGGTCGAGGATCTTCTCGGGATCCTCCGCCGCGGAGACGAGCGAGTTGGCGTACGAGCCGATCACGCGGCCGAGGCGCTGGAAGAGGTTCGCGCGGACGACGAGCGCGGACCCGCGGCCGGAACCGCGCGCGTCGAAGCGCGCGGGCGCGACGCGGAGCGCGGCCGCGGGGTGGGCGCCGGCGACGAACCGGGAGCCAGCGCGCGCGGCGAGGGCCTTGGTGGGCGCCGACGCGGGCGCGATCGCGGTGGAGGCGGGGGCGAGCGCGAACATCCTCGGAAGGTGATCAAGCGTCGTTCGGAAGCGGCGTCGTTCGCGCGCGCGGTTCGGGTGCGGTCCGTGCGGAGCGAGGGGCGCGTCTCGAGGACGGGCGCGGCGAGGTCGAGGTCGAGGTCGACGGCGAACGTCGAGGTCGAGACGGGAGCTCGCGAGGGAGAGCGTGCGATCGGCGAGCGCGCGGGCGTGCCGAAGGGAGTGCCGTTCAGGCGCATGCGAGCGGGAACCACGTCGAGCCGCGGATCGAGACAGCGTGGCGCATTTTCGTGATCGCAAAGGGGCTTGCGAGCGACACGAATGGTATCGAAGTGTGTCCGCTGGTATCGTATATTTTCCGAACCTCAGGGTCTATTAACCCCTAAAACTCCCTCCACTACAACAGCCTCTCGGATCGGGGACGGTCGCGAAGTGCCGGACGTCGCGGTTGCGAACGCCCCACGCATCTGCTCGTCCGTCCACACCTCGCTCGGCGTCTCCCCCCGCCCTCCCCGCGGACGGAGCGGAGGATCCTCCGACCCGGGTCGATCTGCGCCGGGTCCGTCCGCGATGGCGTCGGCGCGCGCGATGAAGCGCCTACAGGGGGACGCGCTGATGCAGGCGGCGGAGAACGCGTTCGGCGGCTCCGACGACGACAGCGCGAGCTCGGACGAGGACGAGGTCCCCGCGCGCGCGCCGTTCAACGCGTTCGCGCTGCTGGGCGGGGACGACGAGGAGGAGGACGAGGAGGAGCCCGAGGAGGAGCCCGAGGTGTGACTCGAACCCCACCCGCGACGCGAATCTTCGCCTCCCCCTCTCTACGAGTACCCCCGCCGCGCGCGTTCGCTCCTCCCAGATCTCGTCTCGCGCCCGCCGACGTTTTCGTCATTCTCCTCGTCCGCTGACGCCTTCTCCTCCCCCCGCCGCCTTCTCCTCAGCCGGCTCCCGCGCCTCCGCCCGCGTCGTCCGCCCCCTCGGAATCTGGCGGGAAGAAGAAGAAGAAGAAGAAGAAGAAGAAGAAGAAGGCCGCGGCGCCTCCGGAGGAGGTGGACGAGGTGGCGGCGGCGTTCGCCGAGCTCGGCGAGGAGATGCCCGCGCCGCGCGACGACGACGACGACGCCGCCATTTCCTCCTCCTCCTCGGCCGCCGCCGCCGCCGCCTCGGACCCCCTCATGCGCGTGGACGTCCGTCGCATCAAGGCTGAGGACGAGCTGAAGAGCATCTTCGGCGCGAAGACGATCCACGCGGTCGCGCGCGAGGAGGACGGCGGGCGCGGCGCTCCGCGGGGCCCCGGCGGAGGCGTCCTCGGCCGCCGCGGCCCCGGCGGTCGCGCCGCCGCCGCGCAAGCCTCGCTCGTCGCCGCCTCCCGCGCGCGAAGCGTCCTGGTCTCCTCCAAGGACACCTGGCCCGCGCACAGACGCGGCCAGTCCGGTCTGCGGATGGAGTACGTCGGCGTGGACCCCGACTCGTTGGCGAAGGTGTTCCGTTACGTCCGCGACGGGGCGAGCGGCGAGGACGCGAAGCGCGCGTTCGACGCCGCGCGCGCGTCGCACGATCCGAACCGACTCGTCGCGATGCTGCACCACTACCCGTGGCACGTGGACGCGCTCATGGCGCTGGCGGACATCTACGTGTACACGGGCGAGGGGTCGCACAGCGCGGAGACGCTCGAGAAGGCTCTGTTCGCCCTGGAGGGCGCGTGGCACCCGTGGTTCGCGTCGGCGGCGGCGAGCGGCGGGGCGCGGATGGACGGCTCGGGCGCCGAGCCCGCGAACGAGCTCTTCTTCGCCGCCATGTTCAAGCACGCCAACGCGCTCAGCCGGAGGGGGTGCCACCGCGCCGCGCTCGAGATCGCCAAGTTCGCGCTCGGGCTGGACCGGACGGACCCGCGCGGGTTCCTGTGCTGCGTCGATTACTTCGCGCTGAGGGCGGGGCGGGCGCGATGGGCGGCGCGATTCGCGCGAGACTTCCGCGCGGGCGACGGAAGAGAGGTGGCCGCGCTCCCGGGCATCGCGTACAGCGTCGCCCTGGCGATGCACTTGGGCGCGAACGGCGCGGAGGGGGCGGGGAAGCGGGAGGGTGGGGGTGACGACGATGATGAGGACTCGTTGATGGGTGGCGGCTCGGTGGCGGCTCGTGAAGCGGCGGCCCGCGCGGCGTTACTCCGCGCGCAGCTCATGCACCCGTACGCGACGGTGGCGCTCGCGGCGACGCTCGACGAAAAGTTTTCCAACCTCGTCTCTTCCGACCCCGCGTGGACGTCGGCGTTACGATCGCCTCACTTCGCGGGCGCGCGCGACGCGCTTCGGAACCGCGGGTTGGAGCACCTGTGCCACCTCTTCGCCGAGCGGCACAAGGTGGTTTGGAAGAGCGCGGACGCGTTGGCGTTTCTCCGCGACGGCGCGGCGGAGGCGGCGCGACGCGCGGCGGCGCCGACGGAGCCTTTAGCGGCGACGGGCGACGGCCTGTGCGCGCGGGATTACGCCGCCATGCGCGAGGAGACGTTCCCGCCGGACGACGACGAGGGCGACGCGAAGAACCCCTACGCGCACCTGAGCGTGGAGGATTTCAGCGACGACGTGAAGCGCCAGATGCCCGAGGGGGACGAGAACCCGTTCCTGCGGCGGGGGCCCCCGGAGGGCGCGGACGCCGCCGCGATGGCGGCGGCGGCGCTCGACGACGACGCGGCGTTCGAGCTCGCCGGCGGCGACGACGGCGAGCGCGTCCGCGAGGCGATCCTCCAGTTTCGCGAGTTGCAGGAGATGCACCCCGAGGCGGCGGCGCGGATGCGCGAGATGGCGCCCGAGGAGCTCCTGGACGCGGCGACGCGATTCCGCGCCGAGGGGGCGCCTCGCCCGGGGGCGCAGCGCAACCCGCTCCTGGAATTCTTCAGGACGATGTTCGTGCAGGAGCCCGGGGCGGAGCGCGGGGGGGCGCTCAGGCGCGAGATGGATCTGAGAGACGCCGCGGCGAGGGAGGCCCTCGCGCGGGGGGAGGCGGGGGGAGAGGCGCGGGAGGGGGAGGGCGGAGGGGAGGGGGAGCGATGACGCCGACGACGAGGAGGCGGGAGACTTTTTTTTACGGCGGATCCTTCTCAAACCGCCGACGACGAGCGACCGGCGTCGAGCGCGCGCGCACCCGCACCTCCGGGGGCGCCGCCGCGAGACCACGACACGCGCGAGAGCGAGCGCGAACGCATCACTCCTTCGTCGCGCTCTTCATCTCCGCCACCTTCTTCCTGTCTTGGTGCCCCCTGAACCCGGCCTGCACCTTCGTCGCCGCGTCCGTCTCCTCGGCGCGCATCCTCGCCGTCTCCTTCCTCGACTGGAACCCTCGGAACCCGCTCTGCAGCTTCGTCGCCGCGGCGTTCTCCTCCTCCGCCATCTTCTTCGTCTCCCGCCTGCTCCTGTGCCCGCGGTAGCTCGCCTGCACGATCGCGGCGGCCCTGTGCTCCTCGTCCGCGTCGGTGTGCGACTCGAGGACGACGACGCCGCCGCGATCGCCGCCGCCGCGGTCGGCCCTCTCCTTCGCGTGCGCCTTCCTCGCCTGGTGCCCGCGGAAGTGGCTCTGCACCGTCGTCGCCGCGCGCATCTGGTCCTCCAGGTCGTCCATCGCCTCCTCCACGTCCGCGGCGTCCTCCATCTTCGCCGTCCCCGCGACGGCGTCGAAGTCGCCGGTGTCCTCGTCGTCGGGATCCAGAGCCAACTCGTCCTCGGCGAACGACGCGCCCGCGTTCGGATTGTTCTCGCGCAACCACCGCGCGAGCCAAGAGAGCGCCTCGAGCCGGTTCGCGGTGGGTTTCTCCTTGCACAGCGCGGCGAAGGCTTTGATCAGGGTCGGGGAGAGGTTGGCCTTGACGTACTCGCGCGCGGCCGCGCCCTCGGGAACGGGGTCGAGGACGAGGTTGGGGAAGAAGAATTTGAGCTCGCGCGCCGCGCTCGCGGGGGAGTCGCTCCCGTGCGTGGCGTTCCGCGTGCCGTCCGTGCCGAAGCGCGCGCGGAGGGAGTGGGGCGCCTCGTCCCTCGCTTTGAACGTGTTCGTGGGGCCCATGAGCTTGCGCCAGTCCAGGATCGCGTTCTGCTTCGCGAAGCAGCACGCGACGATCGGGCCGGAGCTCATGAACGCGACGAGGCCGTCGAAGAAGGGCTTGCCGCGATGCTCCGCGTAGAATTCACCCGCCCGCTCCGCGCTCAAACGCGTCTCCATCGTCCGCACGACCGTGAAACCGGCGTCCTCGGCCGCCTTGAGGATCTCTCCCACCGCCCCCGCGCGCACGGCGTCGGGCTTGATCATCCCGTACGTCTTCTCGAGCGGCGCGAACGCCGCATCCTCAGCGCCGGTCATCGCCACCTCCGCGAGGCTCGATTTGGAACGGCGAGGGAGGACCGAACGACGGGACGAGAACGACCGAGGCGACGCGAGGCGCGGAAGACGGAGGTTGAGCGCGTGCGGCGCGCGCGGTCGAGACGCGGGCGACGGGCGTGTTCGCCGCGAGGCCTGAGCGCGCGCGAGGGTGTGCTACGGCCCGGTCGCGGGACACGATTTCTCTTCCCCGCGCCAAACCAAAACGGGGCTCGATTTTTACACTCTTGAACCCCCGTGCACGCGGGTGTTCCAGTACGTGTGCTGCGCATCACGTCCTATGGGCATCCAGTCTGATCGCGGCGCTCTCGGCGAACGCAATCCACGGAGAGCCCCACAAGGATTTCGGGTTCATCCGTGGGCCTCCTCGCTTCAAGGTTCTTTCTTTCGTCAATAACCTCGGTGTTCACGCGCGATCGGTCGCGCTCGGTGACTGTCAGGAGCACGGTGCGTGCGAGCTTCCCCCCCGCGACGCGAAAGATTCGACCGTCGCGATCACGTTCGGTCGCGCGCGATCGGATCGCGCGTATCGCGCTCCGCGACCTCCGTTTCGCGCGCCCGCGCTGACCCCCACCCCGCTCGCGATTTTTTTATCCACGCAGGCGACGCACCTTTTTCGATCGCATCCTCGCCAATCGCGTCGCGGGTACACCTTCCGCTGTCCACGCCCAGCACGTCGCCATGCAGGCTCTCTCCGCCTCTGTGAACGCCGCTCCTGCGGCGCTCGCGGGCCGTCGCGCTTCCGCGCTTCGCGCCCGCGCCGCGCCCGTCCGTCGTCGCGCCTCCGCCGCCCGCGTCGTCGCGGCCGCCGACGCCTCCGGATGGAGCGACTCCACGCAGGCGGTGCACCACGGCGAGCGCGGCGGCCGCCCGCGCGTCTCCGACTCCCTCACCACCCCCGTGTGCATGACGAGCACGTACTGGTTCAAGGACTCCGAGGAGCTCATCGCGTACCAGGAGGGCGATTACGGCTCGTTCGAGTACGGGCGGTACGGCAACCCCACGTCCCGCGCGTGCGAGGAGAAGATCCGCCTCCTGGAGGGCGGCGAGGACTGCCTCCTCTCCGCCTCCGGCATGAACTCCGCCATCTGCATGCTCCTCGCCCTCGTCCCCGCGGGCGGGCACATCGTCACCACCACCGACTGCTACCGCCGCACGCGCCAGTTCGTCCAGACCTTCATGCCGAAGATGGGCATCAGCTGCACGGTGCTGGACCCGAGCGACTACGACGGCCTCGAGAAGGCGCTCGAGGAGCACGACTGCTCCCTGTACTTCTCCGAGTCCCCCACCAACCCGTACCTGCGGTGCGTGGACGTCGAGCGCATCTCCAAGCTGTGCAAGCCCAAGGGGTGCCTGGTGTGCATCGACGGCACGTTCGCCACGCCCGTGAACTCTCGCGCGCTGGAGTTTGGCGCCGACCTCGTCATCCACAGCGCGTCCAAGTATTTCGGAGGGCACAACGACGTCCTCGCGGGGTGCATCGTGGGCGCTAAGGAACACGTCGGGAAGGTCAGGGCGTTCCACAACATCATGGGCGGCGTCATCGACCCGCACGCGGCGTACCTGGTCCTGCGCGGCCTGAAGACGCTCTCGCTGCGCGTGGAGCGTCACAACGATAACGCGATGCTCTTGGCGAGGCGCTTGGAGGGGCACCCGAAGATTGAGGTCGTGCACTACCCCGGCTTGGAGTCGCACCCGGACCACGAGGTGGCGAAGAAGTACATGAAGGGCTTCGGCGGTGTGGTGAGCTTCGAGATCAAGGGCGATCTCTGGACGACCGCGAAGTTCATCGATTATTGCGAGCTGCCGTACATCGCCCCGAGCCTCGGCGGCGTGGAGAGCCTCATCGAGCAGCCCACCGTCGTGTCGTACTGGGACCAGGGCGCCGAGAAGAGGGCGCAGATCGGCATCAAAGATAACCTCATCCGCATGGCGTGCGGCATCGAAGACTACGAGGACATCGAGGCCGATATCCTCCAGGCGCTCGATAAGATCGACGGATCGGAGACGGAGGAGGACGTCTGCCCGAAAAAATTCGCCGAGGCGTCGGCTCGCTGAAACCGAACGCTCCGAACGGTCGCGAGCGAGCGAGGGGGGAGAGCGCGCTGAAAATGAACGAATCAACACGCGGACGCGGAGGGAGGATCGAACGGACGCTGTGAGGAAGGACGGGCGGCCTCTCGAGAAGTGACACATCCGGTCAGACGGATCGATCGATCTCCTCGAGATGGCAAGCTCGTCCGACCCGTCCCCCGCCCCGCGCGCGAAGCGAGAGACGCGGCACCGCCGCTTCGCGCGCGACGGGACTTCGAGGCGGACACACGCTTGGGGTACAGCGAACCACGGACGGTCTACGGGAGCGCGGTTCTCGAAAAAATTGCAATAAGTCACACGCGGGAGTGAGATACGGATGCGAACCCGTGGATGTGATCGTTCGTTCTCGGTCACGATGTTACACCCGCTGCGGCGCGCGGGAACCATCCGCCTCGCGCTGGTTTTTCGCGAAAAAAAAAACGCTCCTCGAGTATCGCATCCGTCACGCGGCGACGGCCGCCTCCTCCTCCTCCTCCTCCTTCTCGACCCACCTCCCGTGGTCCTTGATGAGCTGGATGAGCTCGTCGCACGCGGTGTCGTTGTCGATGCCCCTCTTGACCACCTCTTTGCCGACGTAGAGGTCGATCTTCCCCGGGGCGCCGCCCACGTACCCGAAATCGGCGTCCGCCATCTCGCCCGGGCCGTTGACGATGCAGCCCATGACGGCGATGGCGACGCCCGGGAGGTGGCCGGTCCTCTCCGAGATGGCCGCGGTGACCTCCTGGAGGTCGAACAGCGTGCGGCCGCACGAGGGGCACGAGACGTACTCCGTCTTCGTGTTCCTCATGCGGCTGCCCTGGAGGAGGCCGAAGGAGGTCCTGCGGAGGTAATCGAGCTCGGCGCCGGGCGCCTCGATCATCACGCCGTCGCCGAGGCCGTCGCAGAGCAATCCGCCCGCCTGCGCGCCGCTCTGGATGACGATGTCGTCGCCCACCGCGCCCTCGGCGAAGACCATGTGGTGGATCACGGGCACGGTCGCGCCGAGCTTGTTCATCTCGGTGAAGACGCGGCGCGAGGCGTGCAGGCGGCTCGTCTCCGGCGCGCACTCGATGAGCGCCATCACCGGGTCGAGCTCGAGCGCCGCCTTCACCTCCTCCGCCGTCTCGAGCCCGTCGAAGACGACGGCCCAGCGGATCGCGTCCTCGGGCATCGCCGCGTCCGCCTTCGCCTCCTTCGCGGGGACCGCCGCGATCGCGTTCGGCACCGGCGTCTTCGCGAGCGCGGCGGCGGGCGCGAGCACGCCGACGCCGATCTCCTGCAGGCGGCGGATCGAGCGGTTCGCCTTCTCGTCATCCGCCGCGGGGATCTCGCGGAGGAAAATCGTGTCCGAGGTGGCGATGTCGCGCAGGGGCATGCCGACCGCGAGCTTCGCGCCCATGTCGCGGTAGAACGGATCCTCGCTCGCGAGCATCTCGGGGGTGACCGCGCTCAGCACGGAGCCGTCGCGGTGGAGGATGTTCCTGATGTCGATCGGGTCGGACTCCTTCTGCGTCGGGAGCTCCGACTCGCGGCGGCCGAACGACTTGAAGTCGCGCCCCCGCTCCTCGAACGGCTCGACGCCAATCTCCTCCGCGCACGCCTTCGTGCCGAGGTCCCTGAGCCGGGTGCAGGGCTCCATCTCGAGGTGCGACGCCTCGGTGAGGGAGACGCGGATGGTATCGCCGAGGCCGTCGAGGAGCAACGCGCCGATGCCGATGGAGGACTTCATGCGCCCGTCCTCGCCCTCGCCAGCCTCCGTCACGCCGAGGTGGAGGGGATAGTCCCAGCCGAGCTTGTACATCTCGTGCGCGAGCAGGCGGTACGCCTGCACCATCACGAGCGGGTTCGAGGCCTTCATGGAGAAGACGAAGTTGTGGTAGTCGTGCTTGCGGCAGATGCGCGCAAACTCGAACGCCGACTCGACCATGCCCGCGGGGGTGTCGCCGTAGCGGCTGAGCGTGCGCGCCGAGAGCGAGCCGTGGTTCGTGCCGATGCGCATCGCGACGCCGCGCTCCTTGCACTTCAAAACCAGCGGGGTGAAGATCTTCTCGATCTCGAGGATCTCCGCCTCGTACTCCTCGTCCGTCTCGTACAGGATGTCCTCGAACTTCTTGCGCCCGTCGGCGAAGTTGCCCGGGTTGACGCGAATCTTGTCGAAGCACTCCGCGACGGTCATCGCCACCTTGGGGGCGAAGTGAATGTCGGCGATAAGGGGGGTCGTGTACCCCTTCTCGAGGAGCGTCTTCTTGATCTCCGCGCACGCCTTCGCCTCCTGCATGCCCTGGACGGTGATGCGGACCATCTCGGCGCCGGCGTCCGCGCACTTGATGACCTGCGGGGAGAGGGAAGAGGAGAGTGAGCGATCGGCCGAAGGAGAGACGACGCGGCGACGAAGCGGCGAACGGATCGCGGTCGACGCGGTGGTTCGCGGCGCGCGCGCGAGCGTACCTCGGCCACGGTGGCCTCGACGTCGCGGGTGTCGGAGGTGGTCATCGTCTGGCGGACGATGGGGTGCTCGGAGCCCATCTTGATGTCGCCGATCGTCACCGTCCTGCGGAGGAAGAGGGCGGGGG